>ENA-OQBJ01000217-OQBJ01000217.1-human-gut-metagenome-genome-assembly--contig:-NODE-217-length-31168-cov-3.135466_pt1 | contig 31168 bp, 38 predicted proteins | sample MGYA00242743_ERZ504545 | MGnify/ENA primary metagenome ERZ504545 (study PRJEB26092, sample SAMD00036252) | human gut metagenome | host: Homo sapiens | study: EMG produced TPA metagenomics assembly of... | reverse complement strand
CACCAGTTCCATCACCGGCAAGATGGAGTTCTTCTTGATGCTGAGCAAAGAGCGTCGAACGGTGACCGACGCTGATAATGCCCATCTGCGGGAGCTCCGGCGCAGCAGTTCGTACATCTCCTGCTCGCGCGGTTCATCAAGTGCCGAAGTCGCTCATCGAGGAACACCCAGTCCGGCGCACGAGCAGGACACGTGCAAAGGCCAGACGCTGCTGCTCTCCTAGAGACAGGATGCGGCTCCAGTCATCGATATCGTCCAGGCGATCTACCAGCTGCGCGAGATCCGCCTTGCGCAAGCTCCCGGAGACGTTCCTCAGGACCGGACGCACTCAAGATAATAGAGTGCACGGCGCAAGCTGCCGAGTGGCAGATAGGGGCGCTGCGGCAGGAAAAGGACACGGCTGCCTTTCCTGACCGACAATTTGCCGCTGCCATACGGCCAGATACCAGCCATCGTGCGCAGCAACGTACTCTTGCCGCAGCCCGAAGCGCCCGTGATGAGCAGGCGGCTGCCGGCTGGCAATGCCACATTGCAGTCGCGCAAAAGCGTGCGCCCGTCGGGCAGCTCACCGCCAGATCCTGCAGCACGAGTTCCGGATCATCCCCCTGTGCATAGACAATATCGCTCTTAAGGGCAGCAACCTCATCCATGTGATGCGTGAAGCCCGAAAGACGATGGATGACCGCTGCAAGCTGTGCGATGGTATCGTATGCCGTGACGAAGTACGAAAGCGCATCCTGCACGCGCCCGAACGCCGAAGCCGTCTGCATCAGTCCGCCGAGCGTCATGGTACCAGCAAAATACTGTGGTGCCGCCATGACGAGCGGCACGATGATGGCCAGCTGGCCGTAGCCATTGACGTAGAAATTCAGGAGTTTCGTCTGACGCATGAGATGCCAGTAATTCTCGATGACCCTTGCGAAGCGTTCCGCAAAGCCCACCGATTCCGGCTGTTCCCCACGATAAAACGCAATGCTTTCACTGTTCTCACGCACGCGCATCATATCAAAACGAAAATCTGCCTCAAAACGCTGCTGATCAAAATTGAGTCCAATAAGCCGGCGGCCGACAAAATGGACGCCCACCGTGCCAAGCACAGCATAAAGCAGGGAAAACCAGAACATATACCCATAAATCACGAATTCATGCCCGCCGAACGGCACGGTAAAGGCACCTGAAAGGTTCCAGAGTACCACACCGAAAGCGCCGAGCGTCGTCAGCTGCTTGAGGAAGCCCAGCAGAAGCTGCAGTGTCAATGAGACGAACTGATTGATATCCTCACTGATTCGCTGATCCGGGTTATCCGTATCGCTCTTCAAGACCTGCAGGCGATAATAGACCTGATCCTTCATCCAGCGGCCAATATAGCGATCCGTCATCCAGGTCCGCCACTTTATCTGCAGCATCTGCCGCAGATAAATGGCATAAACAGCCAGGACGATGTACAGGAAAGCCAGCCCTGTGAACTCGCCGATGAGCGGCCAGAAGGACTCGGACTGATACTGCTGCAAAGCGTTATAAAAAACGTTGTACCAGCTGTTGAGGCGCACGAGCAGATACACCGAAGCAAAATTCAAGACAATGACGAAAGCCAAAAGTCCGCGTGCCTTCCACTTTTCTTCCGAACGCCAATAGCCACGGAATAATTGCCAAAAATCACTCAAAAATTTACGTTTCAATCTATCACATCCTTGATGAACTCAAGTATAGCCCTTTCCGCTGCATCCCGCAAGGGCTCCCCTGTCCCTGCTGCACACTTTATGATAGAATAGGAACATGTACAGATCCTGAAATATATAATTGGAGGGAAACTTCATGCTTCTTCTGATTGGCGCCATCATTGCTGTCATACTGCTGGCACTGCTCTATCACTATATCCCGAGCCGCAAGATTTTTATCTGCTTTTTCCTCATGCTCTGCCTTACGAGTGCTGTCGTCTTCTTCATATGGCCCAGCACCAGGCATCCCGAAACCAGCCTGAGCCCCGAAGACCGCTATGCCATGATGGAACAGCAGCAGACATTCGCCAACTGGTATGAAAGCTACCAGAAAGATATCGACAGCCTCGACCATAACTGGCAATGGTATCACCAGATCCTGGAAAACTTCAAGGAAGACAATATCAGCATCCAGACAACCTACCTGCGCCTCTCTCAGCTCGAACAGGACAGCCAGCAGCTCGCAGACCGCATTGAGAAGCATACGCCGCCACTCGCTCTCAACGATGCCTGCTACGATGAAGCTACCGAAGTCATCCGCAAGACCCACGAATATGCCGAAGCCCAGCACCGTGCCATTGCCCTGACGCGGGCTGCAGCAGACCCCGCGAATCTGCGCAGCGAGGATCAGGAAGAGCAGAGCCGCCAGCTCCAGGCCGTCATGATCCGTGAATCCCCAGCTGGCCTTTTCGTCGCCGACGAGATTGCCGCCATCCGCAGCTACCTCTCCCTGCCCGATGAGCAGGATGGAGCGGAAAAGGTACCGGAAAAAGATCCATCATAAGCGGAGAAAGAAATGGCAATCTCATGAAAGTGCTTGCTGTTTTTTTATTGCACGAAGCAAAATGTCAGCGGATGCTGATGATGCGGAATGTCTGATCATTGCCACAAGGATGAACCTGCCAATACTCAAAAAACAGCCATCATCAAAAAGGTGAGCTGCTCAGTCTCCAGGATGGCGAACTTATGGGAGCTAGCAAAAGCCAACCGATCCTTCAATTCCCCAAGATTCAAATCTTACTCAATATCAAGCTAGCCTTACCGGAAAGCATATAAGAGCCAAGACCTGCGGGCAGGAATGACGACTCGCCCTTGGTAAACGTCAGCTCTGTCTCGCCGCACTTGAGTGTCACCTGGCCCTCAAGCACGGTAAAGCTCTGGAACGAATCCATACCTGCCGTCAGATGGCTTGTGCCATCCACCTCGAGTCCATATACCGTGAAATACTCGCACGAAGCCAGCAAGCGCGCCTTCGTATCCGCAAAGATGTCGACGACGGCATCAAGTCTTGGACGTTCCTTGACCGGCTCAAGATTCGTGACATCAATCGCCTTCTTGACATGGAGTTCGCGCGGCTTGCCATCCTTGCCCACACGGCCGTAATCGTAAACACGGTACGTCGTATTCGAATTCTGCTGGATCTCGCAGATGGTGATTCCCTTGCCGATGGCATGCAGCGTCCCCGATTCGATGAAGAACACATCCCCCTTGTGGACCGGCACCTGATTGCAGACCTCGAGCAATGTATTGTCGGCAATACGGCGTTCAAATTCCTCTTTTGTGATCTCGTACTTGAAGCCATAAATCAGTGTCGCACCCGGCTCACAGTCGACGATGTACCACATCTCGGTCTTGCCGAATTCACCCTCGACGCGCATCGCATAGTCATTGTCCGGATGCACCTGCACCGAGAGATTATCCTTCGCATCGATGAGTTTGATGAGCAGCGGGAAATACGGGAACCTCTTCGCATGTTCACCGAGGATTCCCTGGCCGGCTTCATCAAGATATGACTTGAGCGTGCGCCCCTTCTCCGAACCATTCTCGATGATGCTCATGCCATCCTTGTGGCAGGCGAGTTCCCACGATTCCGATACCTTATCGAGGTCTGTCTCTTTACCATAATCCGTCTTGAGTTTCGTGCCACCCCAAATATAGTCCTTGAGCGGTGCCCGCAATTTCATTGGATACAAAACCGTCATCCCCTGTTCTCAACTGATGAAACTGATTGTATTATACAAAAAAAGATACTACTCGTGTCAATAAATATCATACCTTTTTATATAAAAAAGATTACATATGATTCCTGTCTAAAAAATCAGCCGCCTGGATTCCAGTGGAACCAAGCGGCTGATCGATGCAAAACTCTATAAGACTCAGTGCAGGACACGCGCAGTACTTGCCGTGCGGCGACGCTGACGCAGACGATACCAGGCCATCGGGATGACGAGCATCGGGATGCCGGCATACAGGGACTCCCTAAGCTCAGGATCAAAGACCATGACTACAAGGCAGAACACCTGTGCCCAGATACCAAAAAGCGTCACATACGGGAAGAACGGCGTCTTGTAACGAAGTGTTTCCACCGTTCCCGCTGCCATGCGCTGCTTGCGGCTGCGGTACTGGCTCCAGCAGATCGAGATCCAGGCAATGCGCCCGTAAAGCCCGAAACGGCGAGCAGATACGTGTAAAGCGCAGAATCCGGATTGAACGAATAGAGCAGGATGACAGCCAGCAGGCACAGATGGAAACGAGGATGGAACGCGACGGCATGCCATTCTTGTTGATGTGCCCGAGCGTATGCGGCGCCATATCCATGCGAGCCAGTGCATGCAGAGCCCGTGCCGCACCGTAGAGACCAGAATTCGAACACGAGATGGCGGCCGTCAGGATGACGAACGCAAAGAATGCACCGAAGTGCGTAAAGCCATAATGCGAGACAGCGGCAGCGAAGACGCTTTCTTCCAGCGAAGCCTGATCCCATGGCAGGATCGAGATCAGAAGGGAAATCGGGATGATGTAGAGCGCGATGATGCGCCACGTCACATTGCGGACAGCAATCGGGATACTCTTTTCCGGTTTCTCACATTCCCCGGCTGCCAGGCCAATGATTTCCGTTCCCTGGAAATTGACGAGGATGATGACCATGGTCAAAACGATGGACCAGTAGCCGTTCGGTGCAAAGCCCCCGCCTCCAAGCAGGACTTTCGTACCGATATACCCCTGATCGCCGATGAGACCCAGACAGATGAGGCCTGCCACGATGCTGAACGCACCAAGTGCTACGATCTTGATCAAGGATAACCAAAACTCGCTCTCGCCGAACTTGTCGACATGAAACAGATTCAGGATTGTCACCAGGAGTCCGAAGAATACAGCCCACCAGAGCTGACTGACTTCCGGCAAAAAATGATTCATGATGATGCCAGCGGCAATCATCTCCGACGGAACGTACGCCACCCAGGTCGTCCAGTAGGCCCAGCCTACTCCACACGCCCAGGTCGAAGAAATATGCTCTTTCGCGTACGTGACAAAAGAACCCGAAACCGGCTTATCGACAGCCAGTTCCGCCAGGCAAAGCATGACGCACAATACGATGACGCCACCCAGAAGATACGCAAGTATCGCAGCTGGACCTGCTTTTTCGAGGACATACCCCGTACCGAGAAAATAGCCACTGCCGATGACCCCACCGAGGGAAATCAGCTGCAGATGGCGATTCTTCAGCCCTCTGTTCATTTTCGACTCGTTCATGACCTTAATAACACAACCTTCCCAGTGCCGCTTCAATCTGTGATTTGTATAGCAATGCCATCCGCGACACTTCCATTATTTCTACTAAAGGATACTACAAAACGAATCGAATTACCATAGCTTCCGGAATTAAATTTTGACAAAATCCCATCCTATACATCGCTCGTTATTCTATACTATAATTATAGAAAAGAATCCAGCGAAAGGAATATACCATGCAAACATATCGAACTATACAGGAACAGGACGATGCTCTCGTCACCCATTACGAAATCCAGAAATCAAAATTCATCACGCATCTGCGCCATGTGGAAACGGAAGAAGAAGCACGGGCTTTCGTGCAGGCCATGAAAAAGAAGTACTTCGATGCACGCCACAACTGCTCAGCCTGGGTACTCGGGCCGCGCGGCGACAAGCAGAAATCGAACGACGACGGGGAACCGGGCGGCACAGCCGGCAATCCCATCCTCGAAGCCATCAGGAAGAATGAGCTGACCGACGTCGTCATCGTTGTCACGCGCTACTTCGGCGGCATCAAACTCGGCGCCAGCGGCTCATCCGCGCATATGGTCATGCGGCCGTCCTCGGCTCGATGCAGCCACGCATATCGCCATGACACCGTTCCAGGAAGTCGCCGTGACCGTCGGCTACGACCTGCTGGCCACTGTCGAACACTGGCTGCGCCAGCAGGAGATCCGCCACGGCGAGAGCGAATACGGCGAAAACGTCACGCTGCATCTGCTGCTGCCGCCAGAGGAAGTCGAAACGCGGCTGACAGAACTCACTGACCTCACCAGTGCCAATTTTACGGCAGTCAAAGGCGCGCGCACCTGCCTTGCACTGCCCTGCCCGAAAGATAACAAAGCAAGCGATTGACATCCTCCCGTTCAGCCTTTATAATAGATTTAATATATCATACATGTTTAATATGTAATAAGAGCGGATATCATACAAAGGAGTTTTTGTTTCTATGAAAGATTTTTCCCTGGAAGTACACGGCTGTCATCAGTACGACTCAACCGGTGCCATCAGCGACCCGATTTATCTCTCGGCCACGTACCGTCACCCCGGCTTCAAGCAGAGTACGGGCTACGACTACGGCCGTGTGGACAATCCAACACGCCATGAACTTGAACTCACCGTCGCCAGGCTCGAGCGTGCTTCGCGCGCCTGGGCACTCTCTTCCGGCATGGCTGCCATCAATATGGCTCTGCACCTCCTGCAGCCTGGCGACCACATCCTGCTGTCTGAGGACCTCTACGGCGGCACCGTGCGCCTCGTCAACGACATCTACAGCGCCTACGGCCTGGAATTCGATTACGTCGATACCTCTGACCTCGCGGCAGTCGAAGCCAAGATCCGGCCCGAAACGCGCATGTTCTTCATCGAGACGCCCTCCAACCCGATGATGCGCATCAGCGATATTGAGGCTCTCGCAAAACTCGCCCATGCACATGACGCCCTGCTCACGGTTGACAACACGTTCCTCTCGCCGCATTTCCAGAAACCTTTGACACTCGGTGCCGATATCGTCGTCCACAGCGGCACCAAATACCTCTGCGGCCACAACGACATCATTGCCGGTATCATCGCGATCGCGGACAAAGACGCCGCTTACGGCAAAAAACTTGAACTCCTCATCAAATCCGAAGGACCGAATCTCTCGCCCATGGACTCCTGGCTGCTGCTGCGCAGCATCAAGACACTCGGCATCCGCGTCGAACGCCAGGCCAGAACGCCCTGAAGATTGCCGAATGGCTGGCTGCGCAGGAAAATGTCACGGACGTCTACTATGTCGGCCTGCCTTCTCATCCGGGACATGCCCTGCAGCAACGCCAGGCTACAGGCAACGGCAGCATGATTTCCTTCAAGGTCAAGACACCGGAACTCGCCCAAGCCATGCTTGAACGCATCCGGCTCATCGCCTTTGCCGAAAGCCTGGGCGGTGTCGAAAGCCTGCTGACGTATCCGCTGGCTCAGACCCATGCTGAGATGCCCCGGGAACTCCTGGCACGCACCGGCTCGATGAACGCCTGCTGCGGCTCTCCATCGGCATTGAAGACAGCGAGGATCTCATCGCCGATCTCGACCAGGCCCTGAACCGTTGAACAGCCTTAAAAACACGACTCCCATTACGAAAGCGAGGGATTTTCATGACCACGAATTTTGACGAACTCATTGACCGCCGCGGCACCTCCTGCCTCAAATACGACTTTGCCGCCGAACGCGGCTATCCCAAAGACATCCTGCCTTTCTGGGTGGCCGACATGGATTTCCGTACGCCGCAGCCCGTCATCGACGAACTCACGCGCCGCGTCCAGCACGGCATCTTCGGCTACACCGACCCCAAGGAATCCTATAGAGCTATCATCGTGAACTGGATGAAGGAACATCACGCTGGGCACCGAGCCCCCGCGCCCTCGTCATGACGCCGGGCGTCGTCTTTGCCCTGGCCTCTGCCGTACGCTGCTTCACATCCCCGGGAGACGGCGTACTCCTGCAGCAGCCCGTCTACTATCCCTTCACAGAGGTCATCGTGCAGAATGGCCGCAAACTCGTCAACAGCCCGCTCGTCCTGAAGGACGGCCACTACGAAATCGACTTTGCCGACTTCGAGCAGAAGATCACAAACGGGAACGTCAAGCTCTTCCTGCTCTGCAGCCCCCACAATCCGGCTGGCCGCGTCTGGACAAAAGAGGAACTGCTGCACATCGCCGATATCTGCGCGCGCCACGAAGTCCTCATCGTCGCCGACGAGATCCACCATGAATTCGTGCGCCCCGGCTTCCATCATACGGTACTGGCCTCTCTGTCTCCGGAAATCGCCGCACGCACGATCACCTGCACCTCGCCGTCCAAGACCTTCAACCTCGCCGGACTGCAGATTTCCAACATCTTCATTGAAAACGACAAGCTGCGCCGGAAATTCCGCGCCGAGGTCCTCGCAGCCGGCTACAGCCAGCCAAACGCCCTGGGACTCTTTGCCGCACAGGCCGCCTACGAACACGGCGGCGAATGGCTCCAGGAACTCCTGGCTTACATCGAGACGAACTACCAGAAAACAAAAGCTTTCCTCGCCGAAAACATGCCCAAAGTCAAGCTCATCGAACCCGAAGGCACCTACCTCCTCTGGCTCGATTTCTCCGCCTATGGCCTCAGCGACAAAGAACTCGACGACATCATCATCCATAAAGCCAACCTCTGGCTCGACAGCGGCCACATCTTCGGCTCCGCCGGCTCCAACTTCCAGCGGATAAACATCGCCTGCCCCTGGAAGACCCTCGAGAATGGTCTCCAGCACCTCAAGGCCGCCTTCACCCATCGATAAGAAAGGACTGACCACGATGCTCTGTATCGGCTTCCCGCCGAGCATTGACGAAAACTGCCACACACTGATCCTCGGTTCCATGCCCGGCGTCAAATCCCTGCAGGAAGAGCAGTACTACGCCCATCCTCAGAACCGCTTCTGGCCCATGATGGCCACACTCCTCGGCGAAACGCTGCCACAGACCTATCCGGAAAAACTGCAGATGCTCCTGCGCCATCACATCGCCCTCTGGACTCCATCGGCACCTGCGAGCGCGCTGGCAGCCTCGACTCCGCCATACAAAACGAGCAGGGCAATGATTTCACTGCCCTGCTCCAAACCTATCCAAACCTTCACACCATCTGCTTCAACGGCGGCAAATCCGCTCAGGCCTTCAAACGCTTCAACAAAAACCTCCTGAAACGCACGGACCTGACTTCCATGCCTGCCCTCAACCAGCCCGGCCAACGCCCGCTGGCGTCTGCCGATGCTGCTTGAAGCCTGGGGTGCCGTCATCGTCAGATGATTTTTTCCCCATGATAGAGTTCGCCCTCGATATCGGCTTCACGCCGTAGCCGATGGCCCACTCACATTTGTACTTGATGGCCTGCGCATGGATTGTCTCGATACGATCCTGTGTGCGCACGACCTTGCCCGGCACGCCGACTACGAGCGAATTCTCGGGGATGACCTGGTTCTCGCGGACCAGCGCTCCTGCCGCAATGATGGATCCGCGGCCAATCTTCGCGCCCGTCAGCACCGTCGCATTCATGCCGATGAGTACGTGATCCGCGATCTCGCAGCCATGCACCACGGCACCATGCCGATCGTCACATAATCCCCGATGATGCACGGATTCTCATCAGCGACATGCAGACAGACGAGATCCTGGACATTCGAGCATTCGCCGACCTCGATATAATTGACATCACCACGCGCTACGACGCCCGGCCAGAGGCTCGAGAAACGCCCGACGCGTACATCGCCAGACAGGAAAACCTGCGGTGCGATAAAAGCCTCTTCATGGATCTGCGGCTTCTTGCCTGGAATTCATTTGTGGAAAGCGTATACATAGGACCACCCTTTCTAGCGAAAAATCAAGTTTCTCTTTCATTATAACAAAAAGATTTTTCAGCTACCAGAGGTTGTACTTCTTTCAGCTGTTTTTCAGATACATCCCGTAATTTAGAAGCAAAGCATGATTAAAGAGACATCTTTAAACAGGCGCTACCGTATTCACCCCCATGCCTTAAGCGACAGGAGGTCCTTATGATTCCGTCTTATGTCTGGCTCGTTCTGGCCATCTTCGTCACCGCGTTCTTCTTCTATATCGAGACACGTGACGCAGAAGATTGATCGTGCAAGCGCGCAAAAACGCGCCTGTGACCGCAAATGCGGCACAGGCGCGTTTTTGTTGCGCGGCTTAACGTCAAAGCAGTGAACCAATCGTATGGACGAGGAACGAAACAAGCCAGGCGATGATGCACTGGAACACGACGACCCAGACAGCCCAGGCCGTACCGAGTTCCCGCTTGACCGAGGCAATCGCCGCGACACACGGCGTATAGAGCAGGCAGAAAGCCAGAAGAGACGCCGCCGTCAAGGGCGTCAGGACCGTATCAAGGGAAGCCGTGCCAAAGAGTACCGTCAACGTCGAAACGACACTCTCCTTGGCCATGAAACCGGAGATCAGCGCCGTCGAGATACGCCAATCGCCAAAGCCCAGCGGTGCAAAAATCGGTGCAATCACACCAGCTACGGCGGCCAGGATGCTTTCAGAGGAATCTGCCACCATATCGAGACGGAAATTGAACGTCTCAAGGAACCAGATTACGATAGTCGCCACAAAGATGACGGAAAAGGCACGCTCCAGGAAATCCTTCGACTTCTCCCAGAGCAGCTGGCTCACATTGCGCCAGCCCGGCATGCGGTAATTCGGCAGCTCCATGACAAACGGCACAGCCTCGCCCTTGAAGATGCTGTTCTTGCCGAGGAGTGCGACGAGAATCCCCACGAGCATCGCGCCAAAATACAGGATGATCATCGGCAAGGCACCGTAATCACCGAAGAAAGCCGCGATAAACAAGCCGTAGATTGGCAGTTTCGCCGAGCAGCTCATGAATGGCGTCAAAAGGATCGTCATGCGCCGATCCCGCTCTGACGGCAATGTGCGCGTCGCCATGATGGCCGGCACGCTGCAGCCGAAGCCGATTAGCAACGGCACAATGCTGCGGCCGGAAAGACCGATCTTGCGCAGCCATTTATCCATGACAAAAGCGATGCGCGCCATGTAGCCCGTATCCTCCAGCAGTGACAAGAAGAAGAAGAGCGTCACGATGATCGGCAGGAACGAGAGTACCGTACCGACACCCGTGAAGATGCCGTCGATGACGAGCGAATGGATGGCGTCATTGACCTGCCAGGCTGAAAGCTCCGCATCCACCAGATCCTGCAAGGCACCGATGCCTGCCGCCATGAGATCCTGCAATCCCGCACCGATGACATTGAACGTCAGGTAGAAGACCAGGCTCATGATAGCCACGAACGACGGGATGGCCAGATACTTATCCGTCAGCACCTTGTCGATACGGCTGCTGCGCTCATGCTGCCGGCTCTCATGTGCCTTATGGACCGTGCGGCCGACCAGCTTCTCGATGAAGGAAAACCGCATATCGGCAATGGCTGCCGCACGGTCGAGCCCGCGTTCCTTCTCCATCTGGCAGATGATATGCTCGATCATCTCTTTCTCGTTCTGATCAAGCTGCAGCGCCTCGATGACGCGGTGGTCGCCCTCGACGACTTTCGTCGCCGCAAAGCGCAGCGGGATGCGCGCATCTTTTGCATGATCCTCGATGAGATGCATGATGCCGTGCAGGCAGCGATGAACTGCGCCGCGATGACTCTCGCATCGCAGAAGTCCATGCGGCCCGGCTTCTCCTGATAATGCGCCACATGCAATGCATGCTCGACAAGCTCCTCGATGCCCTCGCCCTTGGCCGCCGAAATCGGCACGACGGGGATGCCCAGAAGCGACTCCATGGCGTTGATATCAACCGAACCGCCATTGCCCGTGAGTTCATCCATCATGTTGAGCGCGAGTACCATGGGCCGGTCGAGTTCAATGAGTTGCAGCGTCAGATAAAGATTGCGCTCGATATTCGTCGCATCGACGATATTGATGATGCCCGTCGGCTGCTCGCGCAGGATGAACTCACGCGAAACGATCTCCTCATCCGTATACGGCGACATCGAGTAGATGCCCGGCAGATCCGTGATGAGCGTATTGCGGTGATTGCGGATGCAGCCGCTCTTCTGGTCCACTGTGACCCCCGGGAAATTGCCGACATGCTGATTCGAGCCCGTCAGCTGATTGAAAAGCGTCGTCTTGCCGCAGTTCTGGTTGCCCGCGAGCGCAAACGTCAGCAGCTGATTATCAGGCAGCGGATTCTCTCCCTGACGCACGTGATAGCGTCCGCCCTCACCGAGTCCCGGATGATCCGTCGGTTCATGCGGGATCATCGTTCTGGGCTGCAAAGGCGGCTCTTCCTCCAACTTCTCCACCACGATTTTTTTTGCATCATCGACACGCAATGTCAATTCGTAATCATGAATGCGGAATTCAATCGGATCCCCAAGTGGCGCAAACTTCACCAGCGTGATCTGCGCGCCCGGGATTACGCCCATATCGAGGAAGTGCTGCCGCAGCGCTCCCTCACCACCGACGGAGCGCACCACAGCACTCTCGCCGATGTTCAATTCATTCAAATGCATCTGACTTTCTTAACCTCCATGTAAATCTCCTATATACACAATTTAATTGTACTCTAAAATCCACATCTTGCAAGCCAACATCTATGCAGAATATTTCCCGCACAAAAATAAGGTCTGTGTACAACGAGCCATCGTACACAGACCTTATTATCATTCATCAGGCTTAGAAGTGGTATGCCATATAGACGTTGCCGCCGAGGCCTTTATGCTGGCCGGCGTATGCTGCATGCTGAGATTGACTCCCAGGGATTCTCCTGGTTGGATTCAAGCTTCCAGCCGGCTTCCGCCATCAAGCTACTGCCGCCGATATCGGCTTTGCGGATTGGAGCACTGAGGCCGGCTGCGGAAACCGTGCCGTTGCTTTCCCCGTCAAACTCATGATCCCAGGCCAGACCGTAGTAGTAATTGTTCCAGCCCGACCGGTTGTTCAGGCGCGCACCGATGCGCAGCAGACTGCTGTTCATCCCGTCCAGCTGGTAGTTTGCTTCCCCAGCGCGGAACGAATCGCCGCCCACATGGGTGTAGAAATACTTGCCGTACACATCGAGATCACGCGCGGCGCGCTGCGTGCCGCCCAGGCTCGTGCTTTCCACCTTGTCTGTCAAATCAAAGATGTGGCCAAAGCTACATGTCCGCTCCAGTAATTGCTGCTGGTGTTGTAGCCATAGGCACTGCCATCGCTGCTGTGGAGGACGGAATCCGCAGTGTTCTTCAAATTGCCGAAATGCAGGGAACCTTCCACATAATTCTTGTTCCTGGCCATGTATTTTGCCATCAAGCCGCCGCCATTGTAATGCGCGTCGCCGCTGCCCGTATAGCCGGCGCCATCCACACTGTAGTGGCCTTTGCCGTATTCATAGAACAGGCCATAGGAGAAATCCCCGTCTTTTGTGGCCGCTTCATTGCCAACGCCAACGAGGCCATTCCACGTGTACGTCTTGCTCTCGCTGCCCGTATCGTACGTGTCCTTGCTGCCGCCCAGGCTGGCAAACGTGAATACACCGCCTTCCTGGCCATTGAAATTCGTCAGCACGCTATCCAGGCGGTCACGACCTGCTGCCAGTATGCTGAGGCCCGCCTCATTGGCAATCAACACGTTATGCGTTTCCTCCGCAGCCTGGACCTTGATGGCCGGCTTGTTTGGCTCTTGCGGCTTTTCCACGGTATCCATCGTGTAAATGACATTACCGTTCGCATCGAGAGAGGCAACGCCCGTGCCTTCGAGGGCATTGCTGATATTCCACTTGCCCTGCTTCGTCGTCAGATTGCCGGCCGCCAGGGTCTTGTTCCCCTGCGTATCCAGAAGCGTCATGGAGTAATCCCCCGCCTTGGTGATGCGCTCCAACGATTTTGCCGTAAAGCCGATATTCTCCGTATGGACCTTGGTATTGGCAAGGTCAAACTTCTGGCTGTCCGCGAGAGTCAGGACCGTGCCGTCCGTCTGCCAGTCAATGGTATTGTAGGTAATATTATCCAGGGAATGGAGGCCGTAATACAGCTTATTGTCGGCGGACAAAGCCAAGCCGTCTTTTCCCATCACCGTAACGCCGCCATTAGCATAGGTCCGGGTTACCGGCTGCTGGTATTTATCCTTGCCGGATGCATACAGCTTGTCGAGGCCTTTCACTGTGGTTGCTCCAGAAGCATCGATAAGTACATCATCTTTGATGACGCTATCATCCGGGCTGCTGGAGGGAGTAAAATGATCCAGGTCCAACGTCACAGTATCCGGCAGGCTCACCGTATCTGTCACCGTCAGGGCTGTCTGGGAGTGGTCTACGTTATAGAAAGCGATTTTGTCGAAATTGTAGATGCCTGGATCTTGCTCCCATGCCAATCAGCCGCTTTGCCAGTGATGGCGGCATTGCCGTCTTCATCCGTGGAAAGTTCTGCCGTATAGCCCACATTCAGGGTATTGCCGCTGTGGTCAACGGAGTTGTCCAGATGCTCTCCAATGAGTTCATCCAGCTTAGAAGAATCTTCCAGGATTTCCGGTCCGGTGATCCATCCGTACAGATTGGCCTGGCTCAAATCCATAGTGCCGCTCAGGTTGACCATATTATCCTGGGCTTTGCTCCAACCAGCAGAACACCCCCGGTCACATAGAGGGAATCTCCCGCTTTTTTCAGCCAATCAATATACGGCTTATAATCTTCATCCTCTGTATATTCTTTGAGTAAGGGATCATCCAGCTTGATGGGAACCAGCTTGGCTCCGGCCAGATTCACCACATTGCCATTTGCTTCTGCATGTTCCGAAGAAAAATAGTTCTGCGGATTGTAAGCGCCGCCACCTCCCAACAGATATGCATGAACCGTACCGTCAAGTGCAAGGATATTTTTGGTGGCATTCGGCCCTGCACCACCGCCTATGACGACTGCTGTAGCAGAAGCCTCTGGATCAATCGAAACGATATTTTCCTTTGCTTCCGCCTTCAGAGAATCTTCTGCCCAGGAAAATCCCCCGCTATGCCAAGACTGGATACGGAAGCGATTCCCTGCAAGGAAAATCTATTATTATTGGTTACATGATTGGATATAGCCCCCGTCATGTACCAACATTTTTCTATTTTGCTGTCTTGTATGGACACCTGGTTATAGGCAGCCCTTGTTTCGGCGGCCGCTCCATCTACACATCCTATGCTGCTGATTGGTTTGCCTGTGTGGATCATGACCTGATTCTGATGAGCTGTTTCTCCCTCTCCACCGATAATCGTTCCTGTATCGATATGCAGTTCCGCGTTTTCCCCGATCCATACATAATTACGGAGTGCATCCCAATAAGAGCTAAAACCGCCTATGATATTTTCAGCGGTAAGTACACCGTTAGTAATCGATACGCCATTATGATTGGCTACCTCCATAGCCTCCCCGCCATATATGTATCTGACCTCGCTCTGCCCATCGCTATCAAATGATACATAATTATCCGAAACATCGCTATTCGTCTCACCCTTAGCTCCTGAGCACCGCCCATTACCTTATCGATTTGAACAAGTGCTCCATGATCCGTTATAGAAACACGATTATTCACCGCGCGGTCCCATCTACTCCGGCCTCCATAGATACCTGCCGTCGATACGTTTCCCCCGTAAATTTTTCCATTGCCGGATACCGTCACGTTATTATTTTGCGCCAGTCCCGTACCAGTTCCACCGACAACTTCTGGACCATCAAAAACATATGGCGGCTGCCATCCTTCCACTAATGTAATTGTCCCATTGGTAATGGAGATCGAATCATTTTCAACAGCTGCATGCGCGAAAGTACCATTATCATGTGCATAGCCGCCAGCAAAATAAGAGTCGCTTTTATCTGCATCGATAAGCAAGTGACTATCTCAATCGAATAGGCCACCATGCGCATGACGTCCCCACTCATCCCAGTTACTTGCCTGCGCCGGCACTGCGCCAGCCATAATCGTGACCAGTACGGCTAAAGTCAATGTTTTTTTACCTGCTCGTGTCATTGCCATTTCCTTTCATGTTGTATCATCAGAATTGCCAGTTGAGGCCGATATTCCCCTGCCATTTCTTGTGCCAGTCGCTGGCAAAGGAACGCTGGACATCGCCGTAAAGCGTCGTGCAGCTGTTGAGGCGGTACGTGCCGCCAAGGCTGGCTTCGTACCAAGTGCTGCCGTAATCACTGGACCAGTCCATCGTTTCGCCATCCGCAGCTGCCAGTCGCAAGTCGCGACCCCCGCCAAACTCATGCAGCGCCGAAAGCCGCAGATAGTAATCGAGCGGCTGCTCAGCTTCCGGGGTGCGCTTGCCAAAGACAAACCCAATACGGCCAATGAGCTGTCGTAATCATCCATATGAACCTGTTTGGCGCGTGCCGTCATGTAATGCGTACTGCCGAGGTGCCCGTAGACCAGCTGGGCCTGGGGTTCGATAAAGAGTCCTTTTGCGTTTAATTTCAGGGTTTTGCCGTATTCAAGGCTCAGACTGGCCACACGCGTCCGGTAACCGGCTTGATCCGGATAGGCGCCTGCCGTATGAAGGCTCACATCGTCGCGCCCCCACTTAGCTACGGCATCCGTGTAAGCGCCCGAGTCGCCGAACCACGTACCGTAAAAGCCGGCTGACAGCGCATGGTTGCTGCTCGTGCCGTAATCGTAATGCGATGACGAAATTCCGCGCTCGCCAAACCAGCCGTAGACGCTCTTCGGATTGGCCAAGTAATCGTAACCGATCTGCAGCGCATGATAGCGGCTGTCATAGCCCGAGCCATTGAACTCACCACCGTACATGCGCGCCCAGATGCCCGAAGCGTCCTGCTGCTTCGAGAGGAACCGCAGCTCGCCCATGCGCTGGCGCAGCGTTTCGATATCATTGCGATACTGGCCATAAGCATAATCGGCTGCACCAATCAATGGCTTCGTATCGCGATTGACCGTCTTCGTGAGTTTGGTCAGATACCATTCCGTATCTTTGGCATCCGCTACGCCCAAAGCATTTCTTACATAGCTGCCATTTTCAATTGTCGGCGTGACATCCCAAAGGCCGCCCTCTTCGATGGCTTGACCGCTGAAGGTGGCATGCCTGCTGTTATCCGTGATGAGCAGCAGATGTTTTGTACCGGTAACGTCCTTGCCCGTAAGGAAACTCCGGTCGTGAACCTGTACCAGGCCATGAGAGCCGGCGGCTGCCATTTCCATATAGACCTTGTCGCCATTGCTCTGGCTGGCCAGGTCAGTCTTCATGAGAAACAGACCATTTTTGCCGTTGTACTCGTTCATATCCAGGCGCTGATACGAGGAGGAGTACGCCATATTGACCAAACCGCCGTTTTCATGGGTGAGTTTGGTCACCTGGCTGCTGCCTGTCATATCCCAGCGAGCGCCGTTTGCCAACGTCAATTCCGTGTCTGCCGCCGTAATACCTACAGAATAATCAGATACTTCAGATGATTTTAGTAAGCTATGTGAGGACCCATCTGACGCATCTAAGATGGATTGCCCTCGGAAGAGCGAATCGGCTGTATCCAGTTTCAATTGAATGGCACCATGATCCGCCGCTTCGAGATTGCCCAAGATCAGCTTGCGGCCAGTTCCCAGCGCTTTTACCGAACTGTCTCGGCCCGTACTGTAAACAGCGTCCTGTCCCTCGCCTACCTGAATAGCCGTACTTCCGGCAAACTCCACAGTACCTCCGGAACTCCATACACCAAAGGTATTGTCAGCCGGGGAATCCACTGCTATCGCGTCCCGATCTCCCATCATCGTAAAACCGCCGGTAGTCTTGATGCCAGCCACTTGGCTGCCAAGTTCGTGGTTGGAAACGAAAATACGGCTGTCTTTGCCTACGGTTATGGTATTCATGCCATGATTGTATAAACCGATTGTCATGCCCTTCTGACTCGTATTATGAACCACCGAGCTGAAAGCATCACCAATCTGCAAGGACCTGCGCCCTGGCCAAAAATGCCATAAACATAAGCATGATGATCTGCATGAATCCATTCCTGAAGATTGTTGCCATAGTTTACCTTACTGGCTGTATTCCAAATTCCCAATACATTAGCATCTTGATCACCAGTATACCGGCTTCGAATATCCAGGATGGCCCGGTTTCCTACACTAGCCTTGGCACCATTAGCGGCATACATGCAACTACATTAGCATTCTTTCCTTCCACCCGTATAGTCGTTGTATACTCATCCCCCGCTTTCAGACTCATGCCATCAGACTGTGCATTTTGCAAATAATCTCCCGCCGTACAAACTGTCGAAGAATTCCCTGTTATCGAAATTTCAGTTTTCTGCCCATTCCCTACGAGCAAAGAAGACTGCACGATCTGTTTTCCGGCAACGACCTGTGCATTTCCCTGCAGGGAAATGAAATTGGCCTGTCCATCGCCTATCGTCATTTTAGAATTATTTCTGAGATAGTCCCCGATTAATGCGCCAAGATTTCCTGTCATGCTCAGCTTCTGTGCGCCTTGGTTTCCTTTGGAAACCACACTTTCTGTATTTACATTTGTTCCCGCCATAAAATGACGTCTCATATTGCCATGAACATCCATGGAAAGATGACTTTTATCCCCCATAGAAAGCGTACTATGCTGATAAATATCATGTCCAAAAGCACCGAGAGAGGAATCCGCAATGGAAAGCGATTCTTGTGCATCATGGCCCAGACTTCCCTGGCTCTCATTCGAGATCTGTACCATTGCCGCACCGCCTTGGTTGTGGGTCAGCTTTAACGTGCTGGTATAACCATCGCCCGCGTGGATTGTACTGGTATCGTACGCCATGATGCCTATAATGCCAGAGTCTGCAGCCGTATCTGAATCGGCCGTCAGTTCGATTGTCGTCCCCTTACCCAAGGTTGCCTGTGAGGACTGAAACAGATCAATTCCAGCTGCATATCCTGTAATATGCGTACGTTTCATAGAAATGTCAATGGTGGGATTTTGATCGAGAACCAGTTCGCCTCCATTTGCAATCTGATAGCCCGTTATGCCAGAATGAATAGTGCCATTCGTGGCCGCCACCTGCACCCGGCTATTTTTTCCTAGGTACAGTTTTGTATCGTCTTCAGGATGCTGCTCATGAATCAGGCCATTGATTTTCACACCTTGTACCCGGTTTACCGTGCCATCGGCATACGTAACCGTATTATGGAAATCGTCACCGATGCTGCCGGCAGAAGACCAGACCAGAAGGCCTGCATCCACACTATCATCATCATTGTCCAAACTTCCACTACCAGTCATCGATGTATTCAATGTCAGACGATTGCCCAGAGAAAAATTAGTCAGGCCCAGATATGCGCCATGAATTTGCATAGGTGATGAATTATCAGAAGTACTATGAAGCAAGGCATTCAATATGGTATCATCGCCTACTTGCAGATGTTGCCGCGTCAAAGCCGGCAAATTATCCTCGTCTGGTGAATCGTGATAACTATAAAGAGCAGAAATATTAGCACCTTTAGTAGAATCATTCGCCTCTGCCGTTACCGTAATCGTATTCCGATTGCCCAGCCTGACATCTCCATAATACTCGTTGTCTATACCAGATATATACACCTTGTCAGCCGAACCAGACTGAACTGAAATATGCAACCCATCCTCTGCCTTCATATGGGCAAAATGAGAAGATAACCCTGATATTTTGAGGAATGCTGCATCCTTGATATCGGTCTCCAAGCTAATAGCTGTATTTCTGCCTACATTCCCATAAGTTTCTGCAATATGGCCATCCCGCTCATAAGCTTCATTCGCTTTTTTAGTGGCCTGAACAACGATTTTGCCTTGGCTATTATAAAAAGGCTCCACTCCATCAACGCTTATACCTGTGGCATCGAAATTACCGCCATTCAACGTGGTATGAATCTCGATTCCCTCGTCAAACGCCACCTTTCCCGTATACCCCTCATGAACAAGAACACCATGTGCATCCATGACCCCATTCTGCACGATATACGGATTGATAAACGAACCGGTGATTATATCGGAACTTACGTTTGTTAAAGCATCTTTGCCTCCGGCAGATGCGCTCACGGACAAAATCGCTTCGTGATCAAGACCATTAACTGCAACATCGAAACTATCGCTGATAGTCTGATTCTTCTCTGTCACAGTCATAGGCTCTGTCCTCGTCGCGGCCTGGGCTGTCGGCAGGCCTGTCCATGAAAAAGAAGCCAGACTGGAAAGGACCATAGCCGTCAATGCAGCCGATTTATTCCCGCAGCTATGCGCACGCCTGCCATGATGTTTGGCAAGTTCCGATACAACGACATAACAATTTCTGGCTTCACTGTAAATGACTTGGAATCCCCAATTCATTTTGCACACTCCTCACCCATACATATTCGTGCAAAAAGGTTTCCATTAGCAATACGATGGTCTAAAATTTGCGAACCTGCTCTTCTAAGCCTCCTTTCCGGACGCGGATTCTAGTCCGATTCCCCAAACATGTTACTAACTTCGTTCTCTTTTTTGTGTGCAAATTATATCATTTATCAAAAAAAGAAAACAGTCTTAAAAATTGATTATTGACTATACACATCTTTAACGAGAGTTTAACCCTCAATTAATCGAATAGACATTGTTTTTCGCCCAAATACACATAGAAAGGATATGAATAATATTGATAATGATTATTTTATACACCTATCATCTGCATAAATACATAAAATTTGTATATAAAAAGGCCCTGCATGCGTTTGGCATACAGGGCCCGTGCGGCTTGTATTCTCTTATTTTACAACGGTTTCCGTCTTCTGTTCGTTCTGTGCCAGCTGCTTCGGCTCCGGCTTCTCATCTTCGGCAACAGCCGATTTGAATTCACGGACGCTCTTGCCCAGGGATTTGCCGACCAGGGGCAGTTTGCCCGGGCCGAAGACCAAGAGGCCGATGCCCAGGATCAGCAAGAGTTTCGGTACCGTAAGACCCATCAACATGATTATTCCTCCATCCAGCGAAAACGCATCATGACTCATTTCTGACATTATATCATGAATGGCCCTCATTGAAAAATACGCGTTGCCTATTGCTCATATAGGGATTATCTATACTGCTGCTCATGCGCCGAGGCAGGCCGTGATGCGCGCGATGCTTCGGGCAGCACGGAGCTTCCATGCCGGAATAATTGAGTACGAAGATATGCCGGGCAGCGGGTGCTTCGCCGGCATAGTAATCACGCAGCGGACGCATGCGGATGCCATGTGCAGCAAGTTCCTGTTCGAGCTGTTCGTCGCTCTTCTGCGTATGGAAGCGCAGCAGGAAGTGCAGGCCGGAGCCGCGTTCGAGGATATCGGCGCGCGCGAGCAGTCCTCCCGCTTTCATAGCCTTGAGCAAGGCTTCGCGGCGCTTGCGGTAGCTGTTGCGCATGCGGTTGATGTGCTTCTCGAAATAACCGTCCTGGATGAAGCGGGCCAGCGTATACTGCTCGAAGTTCGATACCGTGCAGCTGTAGAAACCGAGTTTCTCGTGGAATTCCCGGACGAGCTGTTCCGGCAGCACCATGTAGCTGATGCGGATGGTCGGGGTCAGCGTCTTGGCGAAGGTATTCATGTAGATGACCCGGCCGCCGACATCGATGCCCATCATCGTCGGGATGGGCCTTCCCGTCAGACGGAATTCGCTGTCGTAGTCATCCTCGATGATGCAGCGGCCCGGTGCCGCACTGACCCACCCCAGGAGTCCGTAGCGGCGGCTGATGGGAGTGATGCAGCCGGTCGGGAAGTGATGTGAGGGACTGATATGGAGGATGTCGACGTGCTGTGCCGTCAGGGCATCGATGCGGATGCCGTCTTCATCCATATCGACAGGCACACAGTCGACGCCATGACCATGGTATACCTTGCGGATCTTATCGTAGCCGGGATTCTCGACACCGAAACGCTTCTCCCGCCCCAAAAGTTGCACGAGCAGGCTGTAAAGGTACTCCGTGCCGGCACCGATAACAATCTGTTCTGGAGAAACCTCAAGACCGCGGAAGCTTTTCAGATGCGCAGCAATGCTCTGCCGCAGGCTCAGGATGCCCACGCCGGGTGAACGCTCCAGCAGGGCTGCGGCTGTCCGGCGATGACCTGTCTCAGCAGGCGTGCCCAGGTCTTGAACGGGAAGTCCTCAGGCGGCAAGCTGTTGGCTGTGAAGTCCGCGAGATATTTCGGGCGCGGTGTTTCCCGTTCAACGGCAGTCTCCATCCGGCGGCTGCTCTTCTGCGGCAGTCCCATGACCCTGGCCACGAAAAAGCCCTTTTTCGGGACGGACTGACAATATCCTTCGGCCACCAACTGACCATATGCCCCTTCTACGGTAATCACGCTGATGCCGAGCTGGCGCGCCAGGCTGCGCTTGGATGGCAGCTTCTCTCCGGCCTGCAGGCGGCCTGCGAGGATATCTCTGCGGATGCAGCGGTAAAGGTGTTCATAGAGGGATTCCCCCTCCAGGTGTTCAAACGAATAGGTCAGCATGATGGCTCCGATCTGATACTGGTTACTTATCTTGTTTTGAATATTTCTATAAGGTCAATTCCAGTATATACTATCCTTGAAAGGGACACAAGTCCCTTTTCATCAACCTGCTTTGACGAAATATCATTGTCCGTACCATGGTCATTCAGCTCAAAACGGTACCGGCAGAAAGAAGGAATCATCATGACATCGTACACTACAAAATCTTCAAGATCTTCCTGGACCACCCGGCAGCTCTGCCTGGCCGCCGCCATGACAGCCGTCGTTTTCCTGGCCACATTCGTACCGCGCATCCCGATCCCGCTCGGCTATGCACATCTCGCGACGCCGCGATCTTCCTCATGGTCCTGTTCGTCGGCCGCCGGGAAATGCTCTTTGCCGCCTGCTTTGGCTCAGCCCTCTCGGATCTCCTCGGCGGTTTCCCGCTCTGGATCGTGCCGACGCTCGTCATCAAGTTCTTCATGGCCGACATCGCCTGGCGCCTCATCCGGCCTGACCACAGGGAAATGGCTTCGCTGCTCCGCATGACGATGGGCTTCCTGGCGGGCTCTCTCTGGATGGCCGTGGCCTATACGCTTTTCGGCGCACTGCTTTACGACAGTCTCGCGGCCGGCCTTGCCTCTGCTCCAGGCTCATCGCCGAGGGTCTGCTCAATACGGCTGTCGCCATCGTCGCAGCTGGTCTGCTCCAGAAAGCACTGCTGCACCGCTAAGCAGGAAACGGCGTCAGGACTGGCTTTTCGCCTGCAACTGTGCCTGCTCAAGCTTCAGCAGGGCTTCTTTCATCGGCAGGCCCCAGGCATAGCCCGTGAGGCTGCCATCACTGCCGATGACGCGATGGCACGGCACGATGATGCTCAATGGATTGGCCCCGACGGCGCCGCCCACGGCATGATATGCCTTTGGCTGCCCGATGGCCTCGGCAAGCTTCTTATATGTCGTCGTATGACCATATGGTACGTTCACGAGTTCCTGCCAGACGCGCAGGCGGAATGGCGTCCCCTTGAAACGATAAGGCACGGTAAAGTCCTGGCGTTTCCCGGCCAGGTATTCCGCGAGTTCCCGCGCAGCCTGGTCCGTCAACTCCGTGCGGTCACCGCCTGCTTCGGCCGCGTCTTCCTTCACGACGTCAATGGCGATGAGCGCCGCATCCTCCTCCACGATGCGAAAAAGCCCGAACGGACCTGGATAATAGGCAGTATTCATGCGTATCATTTCCCCTTTCCTGCCAAAATTATACCACGATTCTTCGCACAAAAATACGACTCCAGACCTCTGCTGGAGTCGCATTCTTGTATCTGCTGCTCAGCAATCACTCATCGTCGTACCTTTGACCGTCAAGCCTTCGAAGTCATGGATGAAGGCTTCTACAGCATCGTCGATAGCAGCATTCTTGACGAAATTATCGATGACGGAGCAGGCGACAGTAGCCGCACCGATGCCGTACTTGCAGAGTGCGAGAACCTGCTGGCTGTTCTTGAAGCTGGCGGCGAGTACCTCGCACGGGATGCCATTCTTCTGATAGATATCGTGGATCTCACAGGCCACCTTGATGCCATCGTCCCCCATGTTGTCGATGCGGTTGACATAGGGAGCTGCGTACTGCGCGCCGCACATGCCGGCAAGATAGCCCTGCATCGGGGTATAGATGGCCGTAGCCGTGATCTTGATGCCCTGGGCATGCAGAGCTTTCATCGCCTTGAAGCCCTCTGGCAGCGATGGTACCTTGACATACGTGTTGTCGCCGAAACCACAGACAAGGCACGAGCCATTCCAGAGAATGACTGTGCCTTGTGCCAAGAACCGGATCAGCCTCTCGTCTTGCCGCCGGCTACGTTGTACGTAACACCATGGATGTAGGAAGCACGGTCGCTCGCGAGGAACAGGACGAGATTGGCAACCTCGGTGAGCTTGCCGCTGCGTCCGAGCGGTGTCGTCTTCGTACTCTTGTAGCCCTTGCGCAGGTCATCGACCGTGATACCGCGCGTATAGGAGAGCGCTTCTTCATAAGCCAGTGTGCGCAGGCCCGTCGCTTCGAGGATGCCCGGTGCGACACCAACAACGCGGACATTGTAGCGGCCGAGCTCTTTCGACCAGGAACGCGTGAAGGAGTTGACTGCGTTCTTGGTTGCAGCATAGATGCTCTGGCCTTCGGAGCCTTCAAGGCCGCTCTCGGAACTCATGTTGATGATGACGCCGGAGCCATTTTTGACAAATTCATGACCCAGAGCCTGTGCCATGAGGTACACGCCCTTGATGTTGACACTCGTGACTTTATCGTAGACACGTTCACTGAGTTCGTACTTGCATGCGGATCCTTTGGGTCGACGAGCAGGCACGGGATGTTGATGCCGGCATTGTTGACGAGGATGTCGAGCTTGCCGAACGTAGCCTTTGCCTTCTCCACCATGGCATTGACGCTCTCGGCCTTCGTGACATCGGTCACGACATAGAGGAGCTTGCCCTTGCCTTCGCCGAGCTTAAATTCCGGCTCGTTCGGATTCATGTCGCAGATACGACATTTGCGCCATTATCGAGGAACGACTGAGCGACCGTTTTGCCGATGCCGGATGCACCGCCCGTCACTACTGCCGTTTTACCTTCCAGATTCAACCAGGATGTCATATCAATCGTCTCCTATTCTTAATCCATATGCTTGATTCATAGACAAAAGTCTGTGATGTATCGTTTTTGTATGCTGCACCAGTCACGGGCGGTAGATGGCGATCTCATCGCCAGGAGCCACATCAGCAATTGGCTTCTCCTCAAGATACAGGCTGCCTTCGAGGGACTCGCCGTCCTTGTTGGCATTGAAGCGCAACGTGATATGACCGAGATCCTTGAGATTCTTCTGTACCTGATTGCCAACGAAGACAATCTTATACGAGGCATCGCCAATCTTGAACACATCACCGGGCTGCACTGTATCCTCGAGTTTGTTGCCGCGATGCAGGACGCAGTACTCACGCAGTTCCTGCGGCGCATTCTCGTTGAACATGATGAGCATGCCAGCCCCTTTAAAGGCATTTACCTGCGCACCCAGCTCCTGCACCGTAGTGCTGTAATATTTTTTCATAACCATACTCCTCCTGATAAAATCATGCATGTAAATCGGAAAACGTCCACAAATCTTTGACTTTACTTAACAGCCATCTGTATTGAACAGATCCAGCTGAACGATACTGCTTTTATTTTATGCTTCATAAAGACCGAAACTTGCCAGCCATGCAAGGATAACGGAAATCGGGCCCGTGATAAAGCGGGAATACAAGACCGACGGCACACCGACTTCAACGGTTTTTGCCTCTGCCTCAGCAAGGCCAAGACCTACTGGGATAAAATCGCAGGCACACTGTGCATTGATGGCAAAAAGTGCCGGCAGGCCAAGATGCGGCGGAATAGCACCCTTGCCAATTTCAACACCGATGAGAACACCGATAACCTGTGCAATAACAGCGCCCGGTCCAAGGAACGGAGAAAGGAACGGGAAGGAACAAATCAGAGACAAGATGATCAAGCCGCCGATGTTGCCGGCCAATGGCACCAGAAGATGTGCGATGACATCGCCGACGCCCGTAGAAAGGATAATACCGATCAGCATGGAGACAAAGGCCATGAACGGCAGAATGGTTTTGAGCATCGTGTTGATCGTTTCACGGCCGGCCTGATAAAAGACTGCGACGATACCGCCCATGAACTGGCCTACCTTGGCCATGAAACCGCCCTGCTGTTCTGAAATCTTCTTCGACGTATCATACTTACCTGTGCTGGTTGTCTCTGCAGCCGGTTTATCTGCAGGTGCAGCTTTTTCTACTGCAGCAGGAGCTGCCGTGCCATCAGAAAATGCCAGGTTCTGTTCCCGTACAGCAGAAACATAAATATCTGCTTTGATATACTGGGCCAGCGGGCCGCTGGGGCCAGTCGGATTCAAGTTGATCGTATTGATACGCTTCTGCGGATAGATGCCGCAGCGCAGCGTGCCGCCGCAGTCGATGACGACAGCCACGATTTCATCATCCGGCACACTCGTCTTGAAGCCATCGACGAGCTCGCAGCCCGTCATTTCAGCCAATTTTTTAGAAACTGGCGAAATAACGCCGCCTGTGATGTTGACAATCTTGTTTTTCTTTTCATCCGGATGCAGCGTCAGCGGGCCGCCAAAGCCGCCGGCTCCTGCCGTAACTACGACATCTTTATATTCTCCCATGATCCATATCTCCTTCACATATGTTCATATGATGAATTATCAAGCTAATTTTTTTTACATCTTATGCCTGCTCACTGCTCGGCATAAGTTTCTTGCTGAGTTTCACATGCTGCTGTTTTTGTACGTAAGCGGTCGTGAGATCCGTGATCCAGCCACGCAGGAAGTTGATGACAATACCAATGAGGAAGTAACGCAGTGCCAAATCAACCGTCGGCAGGCCGAGTGTCGAGATGCCATTCGCAATACCAAGGAAAACGAAAAGCTCTGCCGGGTCAACATGCGGGAACAAACCGTTCAAAGTATGGCAGGAAGCCGAAGCTGCTGCATAATAGGAAGGTTTGTAATACTCCGGCAAAAATTTGCCGAGCGACAAGGTCATCGGATTGCAGAAGAAGAACGTGCCAATAACTGGCAGTAGGATGTAACGCGTGACGACGTTGCCGCCGCAGATTCTGGCGAACTTCTCAACTCTTTCCTGGCCGACAAAGGCAACGATAGAGTTCATAGCAACCAGCAGGCAGACCAGCGTCGGAATAATGCCTGTTACCCAGCTGACAAATGTCTCACCGCCTTTGTTAAACATGCCGATGAATCCCTGGGCTAAGAAAACCATTGTGTCCATGTTTTACCTCTCCTTTTTCCAAAAATCATAACATATAACTTCTCAAGGAGTCTTTGCTGCAACAGGATCTGCTTGTTCCCCGGTGCGTTCCCGCTGCAATTCCTGGTAATCCAGGTAATCCTTGCGGGCGCTCAAGGCTGCTTTGACTTCCTGCCGTTTCAGGCCTCTGGACCGGCAGAGCGTTTCATCAAGATCCAGAAGGTTTAAGCCTTCCAGAGCTGGAAAAGGTTTGCACTGAGCAAAAATTGTGATTCCCTCCATAATCTCCCCTCGGATTATGCGACAATCTTTGTCAATGCACAGCAGCATAACGCTCCTGCCATAACGCGTCCTTTCGACTTGCCGATTGCCACGCGGCCAATGCTGCGCAATTCCTTGACATGACGATTGAAACGACGAAACTGCCATAACCCCAACACTGTCTGCAAAACCCATACCGCAATAGCGGCCAGGAACAATGCCCATAGCATAGAACAATTCCTCCTTTTATCCCCACCTGCTCATTCATTGAGCAGGATTTTGGCTGTCGACTCGTCCGTAATGAGAACGTTTATAAGATGCCCTCGCAAAGCCCCCATGATGGCCGGCACCTTTTCTCTGGAAGCTGCCATGCCAATACTGTAAGGCAATGTTGTGAGCTTCTCCAGCGGAATGGCAATCGTGCGATCAGTAAATGGCGTTTTTACCGGCTTGCCATTGATATCATAAAAGATAGAGCAAATCTCGCCGACGGCACCGGTGCGGGTCATCGATTCAATGGCTTCACGCCCGAATTCACCAGACCAGACCAGATTAGAAGATTTGACCGGTGCGCCGATGCCGACAATGGCAATATCCAGGTGCTTCCAGAAATTTGATATCTTTTCATAATTGACATCATGGATGATGGCTTCGCGAATTTCTGCCGTGCGCGTGATGGCCGGCGCGTAGATATAATGACTGCGGCCGCCAAAGGCATTGGCCAGTTCGTAACAAATGGTATTAACATGGTAGTCACTGTCAATGCGTTCCGGACCGCCATCAATCGGCACAAAATCGGCATCAAGTTTCGGCAGATGCTCGCGTCGCGCGCACTTTGTCAGTTCCTGGATGCTGGTGCCCCAGGCCAGGCCGATAATCTGTCCATCCGCGACAATGCGCCGCAGCAGATTCAGGCTGCATAGGCCATATTGCGCTTGATGACCTGCATATCGTAGCTTTTTGCTACGATGTAAGCTTCTCTGAGCTGGAACCGCCGTTCCAGAGCCGCTTCCAGATCTTCATACGAATCACTTTCCACGTTGATGGTGACAATCCCATACTCCAGAGCCCGCTTCAGATACTTGCTGACAGTTGTACGATCCACGCCCATGCGTTTGCCGATCTCACTTTGTTTCATGTGATCCATGTAATACATATTTGCTACTTTTATCAAGATGCGTTTTTCAATCGGTACCATAACTTTTTCCTCATTTACAAGGTTCTCTGTCACATATGTGATATTCAATCTCTTTTGTTATCCTCTTGACGACTCTTATTTTAGCAATAGATACCCAGTTTTTCAATCATTTTAAGCTATTTTTCTCTCGTTTTTCTTATATTCTCAATGAATTTCTCATTTACTTTCACTTATGTACAGTATATATCACTAATGTGAAAATCACATTCGTGATAGGCAGGCACTTTATTTGTGAATGAAAGTGATAACCAGTATTGACATATACCCTGCCATGGTATATAACTAAATTAGCAATACAAAGAGGAGGAATCATTATGGCAACAGCAATCGTTGGCATATTCGTCTTGATTGCCTTATTCTTCGCAGTCAAAGGCGTCCTGAAACATTTCCGTGGCGAGAGCAGCTGCTGTGGAGGCGGCGCAATTACTGCTCCCCCGAAGAAGAAACTGGACGGCACGATCATTGGTGAAAAAATCGTCGATATTGAAGGCATGACCTGCGGCAACTGCAAAATCCGCGTGGAGCAGGCTCTGGATACCATCGACGGCGCTGCAGCCGAAGTCAATCTGCATCGCAGCCATGCCGTTCTCAAAATGACGCGTGAAGTCAGCAATGATGAGATCCGCCAGGCTCTTGCCGGCAGTGGTTATACCATCACGATATCCGTGTAAAATAATAAAATACTGCGCATATCTCCTTCCAGCTAATTCCATACAATGAATAAAGAGGCACAACCTTTCCTGCCATCAGGCAGAACAGATTGTGCCTCTTTATCGTTTATGCTTTATTGATTCTGAATCCAGGGAAATACCGACAACAGATATTGACCGATTTTTTCTCCCATTTCTTTTTTTGCCAGATAGTCAGGGTGCAGGCCATCTGTGGTATAGTCGCTGCGCAGCCAGCCGCGCTCGTCTGCAAGGCCGCTTGCCACATCCACAGAATACGGCTGTTTTTTCACCCAGTCACAGACGTATTGCTGATGTACAAGCCAGTCAGGCGTCGGATGCTCGATGCCGGCACGATGAATCATCAGGCTCGGATTGATGGGTGTCGGCGTCACGAATACAGGAATAATGCCATAGGCCTCGCATTTTTCCTTCAATGTTTTCAAATGCTGCACGACTGTCCAGCCAAGAGTGCCCGCGCGGTAATCATTCACGCCGCCCATAATGACGAGGATCCGCGGCGAAAAAGGCAGCACATCATGTTCGAAGCGGTCGATCATATCCTGCGTCGTATTGCCGCTGACACCAAGATTTTTTACGGGAACGCCGGCATACGTCTCCCAGTTGTAGAGCTTATAGGATGGAGGCACGCTCATGACGCCACCGCCATGCGTGATGCTGTCGCCAAGTGCGGCAATCGGTGTCGGCGTCGTGACGGAGAAGCCGCTCTTATCCGACCATCCGCTCAGGGGCGTACCATTCTCATCAACGGAGCGCACGCGCCAGTAATAACGCCCCGGCGTCGTATAGGCATCCCAGTCGTAGACATCGTACTCACCGCCCTGGAGCGTCTTGACGTACATATCCTTGCCATTCACTTCGCGGTAAACCTGCACTTCATGGTGCTTGGCTCCTGGCATCGGGATCCAGGAATAAACGGGGTATTCCGCCGCGTAATCCATCGCGTCGTATTCTGCCGTCGGCTGCGGTGCCGTCGGATTCAGGCGTCCGGCAGCAACCGGCTGCGGCGCCGAATACGCAGCCAGCGCATTGCCGCTGTAATCAAGCGGCCGTACCTTCCAATAAAAAGCAGAGGCGGCCTTGCCATAACGGCTTAGATCGATATCCACACCATTTGTGAAAATCTGATTCTGCGTCATGATCACATTCGCCAGATTGTCTTCTGCAGACCGCAGGATTTCCACCTGATACTTGACAGCACCCGGCACAACCGGCCAGGTGAGGCTCACGCTCCGGACTTCAGCCGTCTGCGCCGCCCCCGTATCCGCTTTGGCCTCGGCCGCGATTTCCTGCGCGGCTTTTGTCTCCGTGACTGCGGGCTGCTGGCTTTCCTTGGCATCGAGGACCGATGTCGCCGTGACATGTCCGTTATCCGCAGCAGCCTGCGTGACAGTCGGCCAAACTGCGCTGGCTGCCAGACAGCAAAAGCCCGCCAGCCGCAGCCAACGTGCAAGCTTCCTGATTGTTCGCTTCATGATTGATTCCATTACCTTCCTTCCAGAAACTTCGCAGCAGGGTTCCCTGCGCATATCGTTTCCATCTTATCACGCCACAGACTTTTTTACCACTGCCAAAACATCATCATGCCAAACATGCAAAACAAGCCCCTGCCTTCCGCTACGATAAATCTGTAAATATCTATTTTATACTATACAAATTTACACTTTGAATGTCTTCACAAACATCCTTCCTGTTTCATTGCGTCCGATTTTGCCCTGCCGAAGCAGGCAGCTACTTTCGTTTGATATAACGCTCCACAGGCTTAAATTCCCCAGTAGCGATAGGTACATATCTAAGTGCTTCTCGAAATGTTAAGCAATCTCAGATTTAAAGTATTTTGCAAGATTGATTGCCGCATTCAGGTCACGGTCTATCACATGGCCGCAAGCAGGGCAGATATAAGTTCTGTTGTTCAGCTTGAGGTCTTTCTTGATATGACCGCAATGAGAACATGTC
>ENA-OQBJ01000216-OQBJ01000216.1-human-gut-metagenome-genome-assembly--contig:-NODE-216-length-31209-cov-3.129496_pt1 | contig 31209 bp, 42 predicted proteins | sample MGYA00242743_ERZ504545 | MGnify/ENA primary metagenome ERZ504545 (study PRJEB26092, sample SAMD00036252) | human gut metagenome | host: Homo sapiens | study: EMG produced TPA metagenomics assembly of... | reverse complement strand
AAAATTTTATATTTAGAATTGACAAAATAAAACTTTACAAATATAATAGGAGTCAAGAAAAAGAAAATTTCGTATAAATTTAAAACACGAAATTTAACTACAATGTGTAAGGGAAAGGTGGTTCCTCATGAAAATCAAATTATGCCGCATTGATGACAGATTGATTCACGGACAGGTTGCGACGGTATGGGCGCATGAAGCCAACGCAGAGCGCATCATCATTTGCAGTGATGAAGTTGCTGGCGATGAGATCCGCAGGACTCTTTTGAAGCAGGTGGCGCCTCCGGGCATCAAAGTGAGCGTTGTCTCTGTGGACAAAGCCGTTCGCGTATACAACAATCCAAAATATGCAGAAGATAGTGTCTTTTTCCTCTATACCTGTCCGCAAGACGTCCTGCGCATGGTGGAAGCAGGCGTACCCATCAAGAGCTTGAATATCGGCGGTATGTCGTTCAAGCAGGGCAAAGAGCAGATCACAAAGGCTGTTTCTGTGAATGAAAGCGACAAAGAAGCATTCCGCGCCCTTGATAAACATGGCGTAGAATTGGAGATCCGTCCGATTGCTACCGATCCCAAAGTCAATCTGATGGAAAAAATTTGACCATATCCACTTGAGAGGAGTGAAGAATCGTGGAAATCAGTGCCTTGCAAGTCGTACTTATCGTTATTGTTTCGGCTATTGTCGGTATGGGAAGTGTATTGGATTCCTTCCAGACGCATCGTCCGTTGATTGCCTGTACCTTGATCGGCTTGATCCTGGGGGATGTGCAGACCGGCATCATTCTCGGCGGCACCTTGGAATTCATTGCTCTGGGCTGGATGAATATCGGTGCTGCACAATCGCCGGATTCAGCATTGGCCAGTATCATCTCTACTATCCTGGTCATTGTCGGCAATCAGTCTATTGCAACGGGAATTGCCACTTGCTCTGCCCCTTTCGGCAGCAGGCCAGGTCCTGACCGTTATCGCACGTACCGTTACCGTTTTTTTCCAGCATGCAGGTGACCGCTATGCGGAAGAAGCGAATTTCCGCATGATTGACTTTTGTCATCTCTGCGCTCTGGCTGTCCAGGCTCTGCGTATTGCAATCCCTGCGCTGCTGGTTGCTGTCTTTGCCAGTCCAGAAGCCATCCAGAGCCTGCTCGATATGATCCCGCCATTCGTCACGCATGGCCTGCAGGTCGCCAGCGGGTTCGTGGTCGTCGTTGGTTTCTCCATGGTCATCAATATGATGGGAGCAAAATATCTGATGCCGTTCTTCTTCCTGGGGTTCGTCTTCGCGAGCTTCACGAATTTCAATCTGGTTGCCTTTGGCGTAATCGGTGCTGTGGCGGCTATCATCTATGTCCAGCTGGATCCGAAATTCCAGAAAGCAGCCGTCCCTGCAACGGCTTCGGCAGGGACTGGTGATGCAGATGATGAATTGGATGACGATTGAAGATGTGTTCAGAAAGCAGGTGGAATGAATGGAAAAAGTAAAATTGACCAAAGGCGATCTTATCAACATGTTTATCCGCTCGAATTTCCAGCAGGCATCGTTCAATTTTGAACGCATCCATGCCCTGGGGTTCTGTTTCGATATGGTTCCGGCCATCAAGCGTTTGTATCATGACAAGAAGGAGCAGGCTGCCGCCTTGAAGCGCCATATGACGTTCTTCAATGTCACGCCAGCCTGCGTAGGCCCGGTTCTCGGCGTCACTGCGGCCATGGAAGAAGCAAAAGCCAACGGTGCGCCGGTGGAGGATGGTGCCATCAGCAGTTTGAAAATCGGTCTCATGGGGCCGCTCTGCGGTGTTGGCGACCCGATTTTCTGGGGAACCTTGCGCCCTATCACTGCAGCACTCGGCGCTTCAATGGCGGTCAACGGCAGTATCTTGGGCCCCATCCTGTTCTTCGTGCTGTTCAATGCCGTACGCCTGGCTGCGCTTTGGTTTGGCCTGAAATACGGATATGGCAAGGGTTTGCAAGTCGTCTTGCACAGCTTGGGCGGCAATCTCTTGCAGAAAATCACAGAAGGGGCTACCATCCTCGGCATGTTCGTCATGGGAGCGCTCGTATCCAAATGGACGGTCATCAAGGTTCCCATCGTCGTTTCGCGTATCACGGGACCGGACGGCCAGGAGGTCGTGACGACGGTACAGACCATCCTCGACCAATTGATGCCTGGGCTTCTGGCACTGGGACTGACCCTTGTCGTCTGTAAACTGCTGAGAAAGAATATCACGCCAATCACGCTCATTTTCGGTCTCTTTGCCGTTGGTATCATTGGCGCTGCGCTTGGCATCCTGGAATGAGGTACAACGAGGTACTTCCGAGGAAATGAGGAGCGTTATGGATCGAATGGAGGTTGAATGAATATCATGGAGACACGCGCAGTTCGTTTATATGGAAAAAAGGATTTGCGGCTTGAACGTTTTTGAGCTGCCGGATATGCGGGATGATGAGATCCTGGCGGAGGTCATGACGGACAGTCTCTGCATGTCAACACTGAAGGCCGTGGATAATGGTGCAGATCACAAGAAAGTGCCGGATGATGTGGCCACGCATCCAGTCATCCTGGGGCATGAATTCTGCGGACGGATCCTCAAGGTGGGAGCGGCTGGAAGGATAAGTACCAGGAGGGGGAGCGCTTCGTCATCCAGCCGAATATCGGCGATCCGCGCAGCTATGCGCCAGGCTATTCCTTCCCGTATTCTGGTGGCGATGCGACGAAAATCTTATTTCATGCGCAGGTCATGAAAAATGGCAGCCTGCTCCCTTATGCAGCAAGGCCTGGTTTGAAGGCTCTCTTGTGGAACCTCTTTCCTGCGTGACTGGAGCGTTCCATACCAATTATCATCTGCGCAATCAGTACAGCCATGAACACGTCATGGGCATCCGGAAGCACGGCAATATGGCCTTGCTCGGTGCGACGGGACCGATGGGCTTCCTGGCCATCGACCTGGCCATCCATGGCGACAAGCGCCCGCGCCATCTGGTGGTGACAGGACATACACAAGAAAAGCTTGACTTGACCCGTCGGCTCTATCCGGAAGCAGAGGCTGCTGCATACGGCGTAGAACTCCATTATGTCAATACCAGGGATATGGATGATTTCTCAGCTCCGCTCAAGGCCTTGCTGCCTGAAGGAGAGGGTTTTGATGATGTCTTTGTCTTTGTGGCCAATAAGGCCATGTCCACGCAGGCTGTGCGCTGCCTCGGCAAAGATGGCTGCTTGAATTTCTTTGCCGGACCACTTGACAAGGAATTCTCGGCAGAGATGAATTTTTTCGATGTCCATTACAATACGACCCATCTGGTCGGCAACAGCGGCGGCAATACGGATGACATGAAAGAAGCGATTTCCCTGATTGAACGTGGAACGGTGCAGGCCAACAAGATTGTCAGCCATATCATGGGCCTCGATCAGGTCGTGGATTCCACCTTGCAGCTGCGCAGCCTGCCGGCTGGCAAAAAGGTTGTCTACACACATCTTGATATGCCGCGCTACAGCATGGAGGAAATCATGAACGGAGCCATGGGACCGAAGCTCGCTGCACTCGTCGAACAACATGATGGGTTTTGGAATGCGGATGCCGAAGCGTACTTGCTGGCGCATCATAAGGAATATTGAGTTCATTATCGCATGCGTGAAGATAAAAAGACAGATCAGCGGCAACAGAACTTGTTGCCGCTGTTATTTCGTAGTATCATGAAATCAAGATTAAGCGAGAATGGGACGATGCAGCCGTTAAGACTGTATGGAACAAAGAAAGAGGAGAAGAAGTGGAGAAAGGAAGTTCGCTTTCCGTATTGGATAAGATCTTGTCAAATTATGCGGAATGTTATGACGCTGAGAAAAAAGTAGCCGATTTCGTGCTGGATCATCCAGCACAAGTCATCGATATGACCGTAGCAGAGCTGGCCGGTCAGTGCGGGGTCAGCGAGGCGACCATCATCCGTTTCTGCAAGCGCTGCGGCTGCAAGGGGTTTCATCGCCTGAAGCTGGATCTTGCGCGTGAGACGGCCGTCTCGAATCTGCCGGATCCTGCCGCGAATGAATTGCGGGCGGACGACCTCGGTGCATCCGTCCAGAAAATCCTGCAGAACAAACAGGAGGAATTGCAGGAAACACTGCAGGGCATCGATACGGAAACTTGCCGTGCCGTACTCGATCTCCTGCAGCAGGCGCGCATGGTGGTTTTTGCTGCTGTGGGCAATACCATCCCCATCGCCTTGGATAGTGTCTATAAATTCAATGAATTGGGCATTACCGCCATCACTTCGACGATCTGGGAACATTTGAGCGTCACGGTCCGCACCTTGACCCCACAGGATGTGGTCGTTGTGCTTTCTGCTTCCGGAGAATCGAAACACGTGCTGGATATTGCGCATTATGCTGTCGAACGGGATATCCCCGTAGTTGCCATCACGAATCATACGGATTCAACCCTGGCCAAGATGAGCCGCCATGTCCTGCGTACCGTATCGCGTGAGAAGCTGTTTTTCCGCAATCACAGCGTTCTATCGACACGTCTTTCGATGATGGCTGTGGTAGAAATGCTTTATTTCCTGTTGTGCAGCCGTAAGACGGATTCATTTCATTATATTGATGCACACGAAGAATCGATTGCTGATGAAAAGATATGAGACATGTTCTTGTGCGGGGCTGCATGCAAGGAAATGCCCGCGTGCTGGTGGTTTTGTGCGTACATACGCCATGAACCGCATCAGCGAAGCTGACGGATGTGGCTCAGTCCAGCAGATTGATGAAAACCGTCAGGATTGAGGAGTTGACGAAATCCACGATCAGAGCGCCGACGAGCGGGATGACGAAGAAGGCGGTGGGCGCCGGGCCGAAGCGCTCGACCATGACGGACATGTTGGCGATGGCATTCGGCGTGCGCCGAGGCCGAAGCGCAGGTGCCGGCAGCCATGACTGCGGCTTCATAATTGCAACCCATGAAGCGGAAAATCACGAAATTCGTGAAGAGGGCGATGAAGAGGATCTGGCTCAGCAACATGACGATCATCGGGATGGCTAGGTCGGTGAGCTGCCAGAGCTTGAGGCTCATGAGTGCGCAGGAGAGAAAGATCGATGAGGCCGAGATTGCCAAGGACCTCGCTTTCGCGCTGGTAGACCTTGTAGCTATGCGTGTAGTCGGCGATATTGCGGATGATGGCAGCGACGAGCGATGAGCGATATAGCCTGGGAAGACAAGGCCGATATTGACGAAGAGCTGGCTGACGACGGTGCCGAGCCCCATGGCCAGCAGCAAATGTGCCAGGGCATTCATGAAGCGCAGGTTGTTGATGCTCTGTCCCGCGCGTTTTCTCCTCATCGATGGCCTGCTTTTCCTCGCGGGCGCCTGTTCGAGTTTATGGACTTCTTCCGTGCTGCTTGCCGGGTCAAGGCGTTCTTCCGTCGCGGAGCTGGCGAGCGTGAATTTGCGTACGAGGTGTTCGCCGGTCGGTCCGCCAATCAGGCTGCCGCCGACAAGACCGAAGGTGGCGGCGGCAAATGCTATCGTCGTGGCGTTGTCGAGGCCAACGCCTTCCAGCACGGGGCCGAAGGAGCCTGAGGTGCCATGGCCGCCAACCATGGGGATGGATCCGGTTGCAAGGCCCATCAGAGGATTGAGCCCGAAGAGATGAGAAAAGAAGATGCCGATGAGATTCTGGCAGAGGATGAGGATGGCGGTAAGCAGGGCCATTTTCGCGACGAGGGAGCCGCCTTTCCGGATCAGGCTGATGCTTGCCGTGTACCCGATGCTCGTGAAGAAGAGCATCATGCAGACATTCTGCATGATGGTATCCTGTTCATACGTCCAGATGCCATTGGTATAGAGGATGTCATTGCAGATGGCGAAGAGGATGCCGCCGACTACGGGAGCGGGGATGCAGTACTGTTGCAGGAAAGAGATCTTGAGGCGCAGGAGAACGCCGATATAATAAACGGCAACCGCTGCTGCGAGTGTCTGGTAGATATCTAGACTTACATTCATAACGTTCATGGCTTGCAACTTCCTTTGCTTCTTGGGGTTTCGTGTGTAAAACTGTAACACGCGTATTATCATACCAAATTTTTATTGGAGACACAACAGTTTTGTTATACTTCTTGGCAAAATGTGCCGGTTTCGAAGTATAGGCTGTCGGATGCGATGCTTGGGCAGGCTGTGTGGGAATGTGCGGGAAGATGAAGCAGGGACTATTGCATTACGTTTCGAAAGCATGTATAATAGGTGAGTATTGATTTGATTTTCAGTTTGCAAGTGAGGATACGTAGCGTATCCCTTTTCTTTTATAGGAGGCAGATTACACAGAATGAGTATGATGACAAATGACAAGCTCAGAAATATCGCGATTATCGCCCATGTCGACCATGGCAAGACGACGCTGGTCGATGCGATGCTGAAACAGAGCCATGTATTCCGCTCCAACGAGCAGGTCGCAGAGCGCGTCATGGATTCCGGTGATATCGAGCGTGAGCGCGGCATCACGATCCTGTCGAAGAATACGGCCATCATGTACAATGGCATCAAGATCAACATCGTCGACACCCCGGGCCATGCCGATTTCGGCGGCGAGGTTGAGCGTGTCCTCAACATGGTCGACGGCGTTCTGCTGCTCGTCGATGCGTTTGAGGGACCGATGCCGCAGACGAAGTACGTCCTGCGCAAGGCTCTCGAGCAGAAGCTCAAACCGATTGTCGTCATCAACAAGATCGATAAGCCGAATCAGCGCGTGGACGATGTCTATGACGAAGTCCTCGAACTCTTCATGGAACTCGATGCTGATGATGATCAGCTTGATTTCCCGGTCATCTATGCAACGGCTCGCGATGGTATCGCCAAGTACAGCATGGATGATGACAGCACGAACCTCGAGCCTTTGATGGAGACGATCGTCAAGGAGATCCCGGCTCCGCATGGCGATCCGGATGCGCCGCTGCAGATGATGGTCACGACGCTGGAGTCCGATTCCTTTGTCGGCCGTGTTGCTATCGGCCGCATCATCCGCGGTACGGTCAAGACGAATCAGAATGTCGTCATCATCAACGGAGACCAGGAAAAGAAGGCGAAGATCGGCAAGGTCTTCACGTACCAGGGCCTGCAGCGTGTCGAGGTCCCGCAGGCCAGCATGGGTGAGATCGTTGCCTTGACGGGCCTTGGCGATGTCAGCATCGGCTATACGGTGGCTGACGCCGAGAATCCGGAAGCTCTGCCGTCCATCAACATCGATGAACCGACGCTCTCCATGACGTTCGGCGTCAACACGAGCCCGTTTGCCGGCCGTGAGGGTGAGTTCGTCACGAGCCGCCATCTGCGCGACCGCCTGTTCAAGGAAGTCGAGACGAACGTCGCCATGAAGGTCGAAGAGACGGATTCGCCGGATGTCTTCAAGGTCTCGGGCCGCGGCGAGCTGCATCTTTCCATCCTCATCGAGGAGATGCGCCGCGAAGGCTATGAGCTGCAGGTCGGCAAACCGGAAGTCGTCTACAAGACGATCAACGGCCAGCTCTGTGAGCCGATTGAGAACCTGACGGTCGAAGTCCCGCAGGAATATATGGGTGCCGTCATGGAAGGCCTTGGCACGCGCAAGGCTGAACTCACGAACATGGCAGAGACGGCCGGCTACATGCGCCTCGAGTTCACGATCCCGGCACGCGGCCTCATCGGTTTCCGCTCGGAACTCTTGACGAGTACGAAGGGCAATGGCATCATGAACCACGTCTTCCACGGCTATGCTCCGTACAAGGGCGACATCCCGGGTCGTACGCGCGGCTCTCTCGTCGCCTTCGAGCAGGGCGAGACGACGGGCTATGGTATCTACACGCTGCAGGATCGCGGCACGATGTTCATCTCTCCGGGCCAGCAGGTCTATGAGGGCATGATTGTCGGCGAGAATTCCCGCGAGAACGATATCGATATCAATCCGTGCAAGAAGAAGAACGTTTCCAATATGCGTACGTCTTCCTCGGATGAGGCCATCCGCCTGACGCCGCCGCGCATCCTTTCGCTCGAGCAGGCCATCGAGTACATCAACAGTGACGAACTCGTTGAGGTTACGCCGCAGAATATCCGCCTGCGCAAGGCCATCCTCGACCGTACGGTCCGTGGCCGTGCTGCCAAGAATGCACGCAAGTAAGATACTGCATCGCTTGCTTTTGTAAAAAATCCTGCTGGATGTGAATTCCAGCAGGATTTTTGCATTTTTTGTCGAAATGTGGTATCATGTCGATAGTTGAATGTAAATTTACACCGTATATCGGTATCAGCAAGACGACGAGATGATTGGATTTCAGCTTGGAAGGACGAGATGAGTATGAGCGGTATGGAGAAAGTGAAAGGCAAATTCACGAGCCTCATGGATATGATTCTGCCATGGGAAGAAGAGGAAGTCGAAGAGGAAGAAGTCCTCGAGACGAAGTCCCAGCACGAGCAGCGTAAAGCAGGCCAGCAGAAGGCCGCATCGGTAAGAACGGCAGAAGAGTACAAAGTATCTGGTGGCAACTCCATATTTGTCGCTCCGGCGGAAGAACGCCGTACGGCTGCTCCGTCCTATCGCGAGCCTTCGCGTGTGACGACGCGCCGCCAGTTCACGGTCCATACGACCAAGGTCGCGGAGCTGAGCGTCAAGATCTATGTCCCTGAGGATTTCGATCTCGTGACGTCGATCGCGGATGATCTCAAGGCCGGCAAGGCTGCCGTCGTCAACTACGAGAGTGTAGCTGCTGAGGAACAGCGTCGCATCTGCGATTTCGTCAATGGCGCCTGCTATGTGGTCAATGGCTGCGCTAAGCGTATTTCCGAGCAGATCGTGCTTTATGCACCGGAAGGCGTCGACGTTGCGGATGCCATGCCGATGGCTCTCACGGACTGAGGCGTGCCGTTTGTCTCATTCCGCGAGTCACAGAGCAACTCAGCCTGTCCCAAGGTGGGGCAGGCTTTTCCTTTTGCAGGCATATATTTCATAAGGATAGGTGATTATCAATGAAGCAGGAAAATGAAGTACTCGAAGGGGTATTGCAGGAATTTGCCAAGTTGGCTGCCATCCCGCGCAAGTCGGGTCATGAACAGGCTGTCAGCGACTTCCTCAAGTCGTATCTGACGGAACTCGGCTGCACGGTGACGCAGGATGAAGTCAACAATATCATCGCGGACAAGCCGGCATCTGCTGGTTTTGAAGATGCGCCGCTGACGATTCTGCAGGGACATATGGACATGGTCTGTGTTGCTGAGGAAGGCTACGCGTATGATCCGCTGAAGGATCCCATCAAGCTTGTGCGCGATGAGAAATATCTCTCGGCAGAAGGGACGAGCCTCGGTGCCGACGATGGCATCGGCGTGGCAGAGGGCATCTACGTCTTGAAACATGCGAAGAATCATGGTCCACTGCGTCTTATCGTGACAGTGGATGAGGAGCAGGGCATGACGGGAGCCATCAAGCTCAGTGCGGAGCATCTCAAGGATGCCTCGTTCCTCATCAACTGTGACAGCGAGAATTACGATGAGCTGACCGTCGGCAGTGCCGGCAGCGTCAACCTCGACTTCACGCGCACGCTGCGCCGCGTACCGGCCGAGAGCCAGCATGCCTGGACGATTGCAATCCAGGGGCTGCTCGGCGGCCATTCGGGCGAGCGCATCGGCGATGGGCGCGGCAATGCCATCCGTACGCTGGCCATGGCACTGCTGGCACTTCAGGAAGAGGGGGAAATCGAACTCGTTTCTTTCACGGGCGGCAAGGCCCGCAATGCCATCCCCAATACGGCTAAAGCCGTCCTGGCAACGGAGCTGCCGCGCGAGAAAATGGTGGACGTGTTGCGCGACATCCGCACGCGTTTTGCGAAGATGTACGGCAATGTCGACCCAGTCATCGATATCATCCTCGAACCTGCTGAGTTGCCGCAGCAGGTCATCAAGGCCGGCGACACGCAGCGGCTGCTGCGCCTGCTGACAGTCCTGCATACGGGGGTCTATGCGATGTCTTCTGTCATCCCGGGGCTTGTCGAGACGAGTGCGAACCTTGGCGTTGTCAATATGACGGAGGATGAAGTGGAGGTCCAGTTCTTCCCGCGCTCGGCCATCGATCAGAAACTCGATGAGTTCCGTCAGTATGCCGAGACGATTGCGGCGCTCACGGGGTTCACGGCGCATATCGGCACGCAGTCTCCGGGCTGGAAGGAGAACAAGGACAGCCGCCTCGCGAAAATCGTGGCAGAGACGTTTGAGGAGCAGAACGGCAAGCCCATGAAGGTCGAGACCATCCATGCCGGCCTGGAGTGTGGCTGGCACTTCCTCAAGAACCCGCAGCTTGATATGGTTTCAATCGGCGTGACGACGTGCGATATCCACAGCCCGAATGAGCATCTCGTCCTCGCCACGGTCAAGCCGCAGGTGGACCTGATCCTTGCGACACTCGAGAAGATTGCCGCGTTGCGCTGACGGGACAATCGGGCAGGAAAAGAGAAGAAGAGCGAATGGCCATCGTGCGAAGGCTTTGCACGATGGCCTTCTTTTATGCCGGATGCGTCGGCCGCTCTTTGTTTCGTCACTTTTTCGGTGCAATCACAACTTTTTTGGAAATAAGTGTTGACAAGAACGCAGATTGCCCATATAATAATACATGTCGCTGAAACAAAGCGGCGCAAATGAAGAACGGCCCGGTAGTTTAGTTGGTTAGAATGCCGCCCTGTCACGGCGGAGGTCATGGGTTCAAGTCCCATTCGGGTCGCCACTTTTGCCTCGGTAGCTCAGTCGGTAGAGCAGGGGACTGAAAATCCCCGTGTCAGTGGTTCGATTCCGCTCTGAGGCACCACTTGCTATCATGCCCGCTTGGCGGGCTTTTTTCGTAATCATATCGTGACTGAGAGGGAGTAGCTCTTAAGGCGCAAGTCAACATACTGGCAATTTGCCTGGCTTGTGAATTGACCTGCCTGCAATGAGGGGCAAAGTCAAAGCGAGACTTTCGGTACAGGAAATCCTGTACCGGAGTCTCGCTTTTTTATATATTGTGTGTGTATCTGGAAATGCGTGTATTCATCTTTAGGAGGGCTTTTATGGAGGCGTTCTGGTCTGTTTTTTTGGTGGTCTTCTTGGCGGAAATGGGGGATAAGACGCAATTCCTCGTTATGGCGTTTGCAGCCAAATATGATTGGCGGCGTGTCTTTGCCGGCATGTTCTGCGGCATCCTGGTGGTGCATAGTCTGGCGGTGGGCGTAGGACGCCTGGTTGGAGAACTCGTGCCACAGGATATCATGGCCATGGCTGCGGCCATCTTGTTCCTGGCCTTTGGCTTTTGGACGCTGGGCAGCAAAGACGAGGAGGAGGAAGAAGCGCATGATTCCCGCTTTGGTCCTTTCTTGACTGTGGCGCTGACCTTCATTGTGGGGGAAATGGGGGATAAGACGCAGTTTGCTGCGATGATGATGGCTGCTCAGTATGATTCCTGGCCCCAGGTCCTTGGCGGAGCTGTAGTCGGCATGGTCTTGGCGGACAGCATGGGAATCCTGGCAGGTTCTTTCCTCCATCGTCATTTGCCGGATGCCTTTCTGCGCTACCTGTCAGGAGGCATTTTCCTGTTGTTTGGGCTTATCGGACTTTGGCAATCCGTCTTCCGGTGAACCTTTTTTTACTTGTTTTTTCAGGATTCTATTGTATAATATCTCTTAAACAGTAAAAGGATACTTCATCGTATGAATTGTTTTGAAAGGAAGATCTTGCAAACATGGAGCAGTTTTCAACGATGTTCTTGGATTTCATTGCTTCTTGGGGCTATGTGGCAATTGCCGTACTGATGGCGGCAGAGAATGCCTGCATCCCGGTGCCGAGTGAGCTGATCCTCGGTTTTTCCGGATATTTGATTTTTGCCGGGCAGATGACTTTTACAGGAGCTTGGCAGCAGGCATGATTGGCGGCATGGCCGGATCCATCTTTGCCTATCTCGTTGGTCATAACGGCGGCCGCGCTTTCGTGGATCGTTATGGACATTACTTCTTCATCAAGAAGTCGCATGTGGACACCGCGCAGAACTGGTTTGATAAATATGGTCTCAAAGCAGTATTCTTCAGCCGTATGTTGCCGGTCATCCGCACGTTCATTTCTCTGCCGGCAGGCTTTGCGCATGTCGATATGAAGAAGTTCCTGGTCTTGACTTTTGCGGGTGCGCTGCCCTGGACGGCTTTGATCCTCTATGCCGGCATGATGCTCGGCGAAAGCTGGAAGATCCTGACGCAGATTGGTCATGAGGCCAGCATCGTGTTTGTTGCCGTAGCAGCACTCGTGGTAGCTGTGCTGTATATCCGCCATAAACGGAAAAAAAGCGCGCGTGAAAGCATGGATGCGGATTGAGCGCATAAAAACGAGCCATTCTTGTGTGCGAGAATGGCTCGTTTTTATGTCTCAGCGCAACCAGAAGAACAGGATCGGGAAGATGACCGGCAGGAAAGCTGTGGTGGTGATGACAAAGGAGGAAACGGCAAGATCTGTGGTCAGGTGGTAGATCCGTGACGTGAGTACAGCGTTGATGGCTGTCGGACAGAATGCACAGATGAACAGGGTGCCTTTTACCACCGGATCCTTGACAAAGAGGGTGATGAGTACGCCAAAGATGATGGGCGTGATCAGGAAACGCAGCGCAGTCAGCGACCGGACCTTTTTCTCATAACGCGTACCTGTTTGAAATCAATCAGGAAGCCGACGGGCAGCATGGCAATCCAGGCTGCGATATGGACGAGACTTTGAAAGACAGGACCGAGTACGGCTGGACGTGCAATCCCCGAGGCATTGAGCAGCAGCCCTGCTGCCATGCCGATGAGCTCAGCTGGTTGATTGAGAAAAAGAGTTCGCAGAAGGTGCGCAGCCGATTGGTCTTGCGGATGGCATGAGACTGCTTCATATAGCAGTATTGCGCCATGGGGAAGATGACCAGCACGAGCAGGATGTTCTGGCAGGTGCCGATGATCTGTGTGTAGGCAAAACCTTCTTCGGCATAGAGGATGAAAGCACAGACCCCGCCGAGTGTGCCGATATTGGCAAGCATGGCGCTGGCAACGTAGGCGCCGCGATCCAGCCAGCTCGTGAAACGGCGGGCAAAGCAGAAGCTGCCGATGGCACCGGGGACAAGGATGAGCAGGAACCCGAAAATCGGGACGATGAGCAGGCTCCAGGAGATGGGCAGGACCCAGAAGCTCAGCAATGAGAGAATGGTGTAGATGCAGATGACATTGAAACGTATGAGCTTGTTGATGGCTTCTCCGGATACAAGCTGGCGCTGGTGCAGGAAATATCCGACGGCCAGGGGAGCAATCAAATCGGTTACGACGAAAATCAGACGCAAGTTTGCATTGTCCATGCGGTCACTTCTTTCTATAATAGATAGAGATGATAGGAATGTTTTGATGGCTAAATCCTATCACTTTTGGACGTCGCTGTAAATCTGTAGCAGAAGAATTCTTGCGAGGAGGGAAATCTTGCGAAACGTATTGATCGGGTCATTTTTCCTGTCTCTGGCCGGCAGTATCTGGGAGGCATGTTTATTGCCGTACGACTGTCCATTTTTGTGATCCCGCCCATTCCTCTGGTGTGGATGCGCTATGGTACAGCACTTCTGGCCTTGGTGGTCATGATGATGATGACGCATTCTTCCTGGTATATTGCGCCAAAGGACCGCAAGCTCCTGTTTTTATCGGCATTGCTGGGACAGACGTTGTCGATTGTTACACAGGAAACGGGAACTATGCTGACCTCCGCGCAGACAGGTTCTATCATCACGGCTGCTACGCCGGCTTTTATGGTGGTCTTTGGCTGCTGGCTGCTGCAGGAACGCTTGACGCTGGGGCGTGTGTTTTCTGTTGTCCTGGCGACGGTCGGAGTACTTCTCATTGTCTTTGATCCTGACAATATCCAGGTCAATGCGTGGGGCGGATTGTTCCTTTTCATCGCCGCGGTTACTTGGGCACTCATGTCGGTCCTCTTGAAATTCCTCTCGCGGTATTCTGTCATTACTGTGACATTTTACAGTGTACTCATTGCTTTTTTGCTTCTTTCTCCTTACGCATTGCACTGGCTTTTTACCGCAGCGGATATTTCCGCCATGGCAGCCCCTGCTGTCTGGGGGTCGGTGCTGTATCTGGGGTTCATTTCAACAACGGCAGGCTTCAGTCTTTGGAATAAGGGGCTGATGTATATGGATGCCTCGATTGGCGGACTATTCATGTTTTTCCAGCCGGTTGTCGGTACGCTCCTGGGCTGGCTGCTGCTCGATGAGCCCGTTACTGTTTATTTTTGGGCCGGTTTTTTGCTCATTGCCGTTGGTGTCGTGCTGGCCATGCGGGGCGGCAATACGACAGCTGAGGAGAAAATTGCCAGGAACCGGGAGAACTTGCAGGGTAGCCACAAGTAATGCTTGCATTTACCCTTTCTCCGTGGTATAATTTTTTAGTCGCTGGAAATGCGACAGAATAACTCTGCTCCTCAGAGCTTGGGGAGCCAAAGACCAAAGAGGGAGGTGATTTCGTGAGAAAGTACGAAGTCATATTTATCGTGAAGCCGATGGAAGAGGAAGCAACGAACGCTGTCATCGAGAAGTTCAGCAGCCTCATCCAGAACAACGGTGGTACGATTGACAAAGAAGATCGTTGGGGCAAGAAGCGTCTTGCTTATGAGATCAAAGACTGCGCAGAGGGTTTCTACTGCCTGTTCGACGTTACGTGCGAGCCTGCCTGTGTTGCTGAGTGCGACCGCGTCATGAAGATTACGGATGAGATCCTGAAGCACATGATCGTCAAATCCGAAGAAGAATAATGATGGGGGAAACGCAGGTTTCCTTATGAAAGTACACCGTAAGGTGTCAGGGAGGGTAAACCATGAATAAGGCAATTCTGATTGGACGTCTGACCCGTGATCCCGAGGTTCGTTATACGCAGTCTGGTGTGGCTGTCTGCACATTTACACTGGCTGTGGATCGTCGCTTCGCTCGCAAGGATGCCAATGATGGCCAGCCTACGGCGGATTTCATTCCGATCGTGACGTGGCGTAAGCTTGCTGAAGTTTGTGGCAACAATCTGGTCAAGGGCCGCCGCATCGGTGTGGAAGGCCGTATCCAGGTCAGGACCTACGATGCACAGGATGGTTCGAAACGCTATGTGACGGAAATCGTAGCGGATGAGGTGGAATTCCTCGATTCGAAGAATTCTGTTTCGCAGCCAGGCGAATACGGTACTCCGGCAGCAGCTCCTGCCGCACGTCCACAGCAGCCGGCTGGCAATGCAGGTTCCTTTGGCTCGTCCATCCCTGATGAAGAAATCCCATTTTAAGACAGGAGGGGAATTACTTTGATGAGACGTGACAGAGGCAGAAGACCTCGTAGAAAGGTCTGCTCGTTCTGCGTAGATAAGGTTGACCATATCGATTATAAAGACGTTGCAAAACTGCGTCGCTTCGTTACGGAGCGCGGCAAGATTTTACCGCGTCGTATTTCCGGCAACTGCGCTAAGCATCAGCGTCAGGTGACGGTCGCTATTAAGCGTGCACGCAATATCGCATTGCTGCCGTTTACTGCAGAATAAGATGAGAGGCGCTGTACTTCGGTACAGCGCTTTTTTGTATATATTTAGAGAATTTGGAGGAGGTACATCATGCGCCGACGCCTTGAGGATGCAATGACAATGCTCACGGATCCGCGTCATTTCAAGTTGCGTTTGTTCGTTGAAGCAATTTGATCGGCATTGCCACAGGCTTTGTCATTGCACTTTTCCGCTTCTTGCTGGAATGTTCGGAGCATTTGATGCCGCGCCTTTATGCCTGGCTGGCGCAGCACCCGGCCTGGATCCTGCCCTGGTTCCTGGTATTGATCTTCATCGGGTTGCTCCTTTACTGGATCGTCAAACGCGACGGCATGACCTCAGGTTCCGGTATCCCCCAGATCAAAGGGATTTTGCTGGGACGCATGGATATGAATTGGGCCAGGGTCTTGCTCCTTAAATTTTTCGGTGCAGTCCTCGGTATCGGTGCAGGCCTTTCTCTGGGACGTGAGGGGCCGAGCGTCCAGCTGGGTGCCTGCCTGGGGCAGGGCCTTGGGCGATTGACGCATCGTTCTTATGCCGAAAGCCATTACCTGCTGACGGCCGGTGCCGGTGCCGGTCTGGCGGCGGCTTTCAATGCGCCGTTGGCCGGTGTGGTCTTTTGCCTGGAAGAACTCACGAAGAATTTTTCATCTTTCGTACTCATGGGCGCTGTGGCTGCAGCTGTGACGGCGACGACAGTCACGCAGTATTTCTTCGGCATGGAGCCTGTATTCCACATGGGAGCTGTGCCGGTTATCGATACGGGCAGCATGTACCTGTTGCTCATCGTTCTGGGGGCATTCGTCGGCGCGCTCGGTCTCTTGTTCAATCCGTTCTTGAGCGGCGCACAGAATGCGTATGCGAAGATGCCGCTGCAACATGCCTGAAACCCGTAGTGCCACTTCTTGCTGCGGGATTGCTGGGATTTACTTTGCCACAGGTGCTGGGGGGCGGCAGTCCGCTGGTCGATTCACTCGTCATCACGGATTATCCGCTGGCTTTCCTGCTGCTCCTGCTGGTTGGCAAGTTCCTGTTCACCATGCTTTGCTTCGGCTCCGGTGTGCCGGGGGGTATTTTCTTGCCCATGCTGGTCCTAGGCTCATTGGGCGGTGCTGTTTTTGCCAAGCTTGCCATCGTCTTGGGCGTCCTGCCCGCGCCCTTTGCGGTGAACTGTATTGTCTTTGGCATGGCAGCGTATTTTTCTGCTGTGGTCAAATCGCCGATTACCGGCAGCATCCTGATCATGGAGATGACGGGGTCCTTTGAACATATGCTGGCCTTGATCATCGTTTCCATGACGGCGTATCTCGTAGCGGATCTCACGGGGGGACAGCCGGTCTACGATATGCTGCTGGAGCGCAGCCTGGCGGTGCGTGAGAAAATCAAGCGGCGTATTCGCCGCAAACGTATCTTGCTGGAACTGCCCGTAGCATGGGCAGCCAGCTGGCGGGAACCATCATTGGCAAGGCTGCCTGGCCTGCCGGTACTTTGCTCGTCAATGTGCGCCGCGGCGGTGAGGAACTCTCTCCGCAGGGAGGCTTGCGTCTGCAGGATGGCGATTATCTCTATATCCTGACAGATGAACGCGATACCTGGCAGCTCCAGGAATTGGCTCGCGAGAGAGTAATAGATAAACAAAATCAATGACAGGCTATATCCTGATTGTTATGCTTGTTTTATACTTATTTTTGTGAGACTTGCTTAGATTCTTCAGCAGGCTACTTGATAAATTTTGTTATATCTAGTAAAATAATCGTACAATAAGATGAAACAATAAACTCAGTGTTTGTGGGAGTGATAGTATGTTTTTGGAAGAACGTCAAGATATTATTTTGAGCATGCTGGCTCGTGACGGCAAGGTGCGAGTGCGCGATCTCAGTGAGAAATTCAAGGTCACGGAAGACTGTATCCGCAAGGATCTTGGCGCCCTGGAAAAGAAGGGCAAGCTCAAGCGCACGTATGGCGGCGCCGTCCGCATCCGCGAGAACAGCCATATGGTGGAAGTGAGCAAGCATCGCAATACGGATGTCGAGGCCAAGCAGCGCATTGCTCAGGCTGCTGTCAAACTGATCCACGAGAAAGATATGGTATTCCTCGATATCTCGACAAGCAATCTGCCATAGCCGAGCTGCTTGTCAAGATGGAGCTGGAAGTCACGGTCGTCACGAACATGATCGACATCCTGGTCGTCCTCGCGCGCAACCCGAAAATCCGCGTGGTCTTTGCTGGCGGCAAGATCAATAAGAGCCGCGATGGTTTCTGGGGCGGCATGACGCTCGATTTCATCTCGCGCCTCAAGCCGGATATTGCCTTTGTCGGTGCAGTCGGGGTCGATGTCAAGGAAAACAGCGTTTCGACGTATGATATCGATGACGGCATCAACAAGGCTGCAATCATCCGCCACAGCAAGAAGGCGTATGTGGTGGCTGAGGCCCGCAAGCTCAGCACGGATGGCAACTATAACTATACGACGCTCGATACGTTGTCCGGCCTGATTACAGATTCGGAACCAGCGCAGGATATCCGCGATGCGGCCGATTCTTATGGGGTGGAGATCATTCTGCCATGAGTTTGCGTTTTCCCGATCGGTTGAGCTGGCACAATCTATATAGGGGAATCCTGAAAGGACTGAAGGTATATGCTTTTTACCTGGCAGTCCTTTCCGTTTTCCGGCTCATTTTTATATTTTGTTTACGGTCCTATATGGGAGCGGGGGTGGCAGCTCCTGACATTGAGTTGGCACTCTGGCGCGGCTTTCGCCTCAGCATGCAGACGGCCGGCTGCCTGGCACTCGTGAGTTTTGTGCCGGGCTTCCTTTTCAGGCTCGTGTATCCGCGCTGGGAGAATCGTATCGTCCTCGGTCTCAACGGCTTGCTGCTTGTCCTGCTTTCCATTCTCTACGTGGCAAGTTTTCCTTTTTATCGCCAGTTCCATGCGAATTTCAACCAGATGCTTTTCACCGGTGCCAACGATGACCTCTATGCGCTGCTCATCACGATGGTGCAGCAGTATGCCTTGCCCGTGCGCCTGGCAGGAGCCTTGCTGCTGGCGTGGTACTATGGCGGTGCCTGAAGGCATTCCTTGCCTGCTGCCGGCTGGAAAATGCCGTGGAAGCGATGGCATGGCCGCGCTGGGCACGCTATCTTGGCCGCCTGGCCTTTCTCTACGTGACGTATCTGGGTGTCCTGCTCGGCATCTTGGTGGCAGTCTCGGCTGGCAGACTGCTGTTGACTGGGAAAATGCCGGTGTCACGAAGGATGATTTCCTCAATGAAGCCATTCTTGACAATCCGCAGGCTATCTATCGCGCATACAATCTGAACCGCCGCATGCTGGCCTGCAATGGGCTGGATTTCACGACGGAAGATATCCGCAACTTGGCCGCCAGACTCGCAGGCAAGCCTGCCGATACGGATGATCTTGACGTTTACCTGACAAAGGAGGCGCAGGGGCCGCAGCTTGAGAAGCCGCGCCAGGTCATCGTGATCTTGTCCGAGAGTTTTGCCAACTGGCCCTTGCTTGATAAATACCGGGATATCCCCATTTCACATGGCATGCGCAGCCTGATTGCCGAGGATGATACGGATTATTGCCCGACCTTCCTGCCAATGGTGCCAGTACGGTTTCGGCGGTCACAGGTGTCGTGACGGATTTTGCGGATGCCAATCTCTACCTGACGACCATGCCGGAATCCTTTGCTGCGCCGTATCCGACGGCCAGCGCACCGCAGATGCAGGAACTGGGATATACGACGAATTTCTGGTATGCAGGGCCAGCCACTTGGGAACGTATCGGGGCCTTTACGCAGGCGCAGGGCTTTGAACATTTTTACAGCCGTGGCGATTTCGGCGATGTGCCGGGCAGTGTCTGGGGCTGTGAGGATGAGGTGTTTTATGAGAAGGTGCTTGAAGGCTGGATCCCGACCAGCCAAGCTTCAATGTCTTGCTCAACGCCTCGAATCATTCCCCGTACGATCTGGATCTTGATGCCAAGGGATTCGACAAGGAGGCGGTGCGTGCGGCTTTGCCATCGGAGCATCAGCAGGATGAGGAACTCTTGAAGGAACTCGGCCACTACTGGTATGCTGACCGCGAACTGGCCAAGTTCGTCAAGTCGGTCAAAGAGCGCTGCCCGGACAGTCTTATCGTTATCGTGGGCGATCATGGCGATCGCTACAATATCGACAAGACGCCGACGATGTACGAACGCTACGGCATCCCATTCATCATCACGGGCAAGGGCATCCACAAAGGGACGCTGCTGCCCGATGCGGCCGGCAGTCAGATCGATATCATGCCTACGATCTATGAACTCATTGCGCCGAAGGGCTTCTCGTACATGGCCGTCGGCTCGAGCCTGACGCGCACCAATCGCCAGGGCGTCAACTATGGATTCTTTATCACGCGCCATGCGATCGGCAAGGCGGATACGGTGCCGCTCGTGCCGGAATCCATTGACGGCACTGCGCCGGCACTCGATCAGCAGGCAATGGAAGATTATATCAACGGTGTTCGCAGCGTTTCGTGGTGGCGTCCGAAGTATGGTGCCATCCTTGATGAGACGAAGCTTCAGGATCGCCAGTAATGAGCAGGAGGAGAAGTCATGATTTCCATAACGTCTTGTCAGCTCTGTCCGCGTCATTGCGGTGTTGACCGCACGCAGCGGGCGGGGTTCTGCGGGGCAGGAGAACGGGTGCGCATTGCGCTGGTTTCCCTGCATAAATGGGAGGAACCGTGTCTCACGGGACCTGATGGTCGAGGTGCAGGGACGGTATTCTTCTCGTACTGCAATCTGCGCTGCTGTTTCTGCCAGAATCATGAGATTTCCCATGAAGGCAGGGCATCGAAGTCACGGACGAGCGGCTCGCACAAATCTTCCTTGAGCAGCAGGCACGTGGGGCAGCGACGCTCGATCTCGTGACCCCGACGCATTATGTGCCACAGATCCTCCATGCACTCAAGCTGGCACGGGCGCAGGGCTTTCATTTGCCTGTGGTCTATAATTCCGGTGCTTACGAGACGGAGGAGGCCATCGAGGCTTTGCGCGGCCAGGTCGATATCTTCCTGCCAGATCTCAAATATGCCGATGAGGCGAGTGCGCGCGAGTACTCGCTGGCACCCGATTACTTCGCCGTCGCGACCAAGGCCATTGCGCATATGTATGAGGAGGTCGGCCCCCTGCAGTTTGCACCGGATGGCCAGCTCCAGAAGGGCGTCATCATCCGTCATCTCGTGCTGCCTGGCCATCGCCATGAGAGCATGCGCGTACTCGACTGGATTCATGCGACGTTCGGCGATACGGTGCAGATCTCTTTGATGAACCAGTACACGCCGATGTACCGGGCGGCTGAACACAAGGGCATGAACCGCCGCTTGACAACGTTTGAGTATCAGTCGGTTGTCGATCATGCACTGGAACTTGGCATCACGCACTGCTATGTGCAGCAAGGCCGCACGGCCGATACGAAATTCGTGCCGCATTTCGATGGCAGCGGAGTAGTACGGGGCTGAAAGCCTGCTCTGGAATGAGGAAACTTTGCAATCAGGAGGAGTTCTGTTGGACAATATCTTCGTTACGGTGTGCTTGTTTTGCCTCTCACTGCTGCTACTGCCTATCTGCGCTACTATCCGTTCCGTTCCATTGCGACGCTGCAGCAGAAGCGCATCCTGCTTGTCGGCCATCTCATCATCTTCCTGGTCGAGTTTGTGCTGGTTTATGCGCTTTTCTGTTCGGGCGGCGTGGCTTTTCGAGGCGGTGTGTTCCAGAAGCTTTATTTTATTGGATACTGGCCACATTTCCTGCTCTTGATGTTCACGATACGGCCCTTCTGGTTTCGCCATCTTTTCGTACTCGGGATACAGGCCATCTACATGGTCTTCATTCATACGGTAACGCTCCTGCTCGTGAAACAGCTCTGGCCGCAAAACGATTTCCCCGGCTATCAGTATTTCATATTTTACCTGGGGCTGCTGCTCTTGAGCATGCCGTTGATGATGTGGCTGCTCGGCAACCTTTTACGCGGGAGCAGCTCCTGAAGCCGCAGCAGACCACCTCTTTCTGGAGGTACCTCGGTTTCGTGCCCTTGATCCTTGCTTATTATCAGGGTAGCTTGGGGTATGTCGAATTGCTCCAGCAGGTCTTGAATCTTTCCAGTATCAACATCTACATGCTGATAAGCCGCTTCATCCTTGTCCTCATTGGACTTTGTCTCGTCATCTCTGTGCGTAGCGGCTTCCAGCAGGTTCGCCGCATGTTCCGTGCCAAGGAGCATAGCATGAATATGCAGGAGCAGCTCCGTGCCATCCATGCATACGCCGATGCCTTGAAGGAGGAGCAGCGGAAACTGGCAATCATCCGCCATGACACCCGTCATGAGCTGCGCCTGCTGGCTGAACTCATCGAGAATGGCCATTACGATGAAGCCGAACGCCAGCTGCTTGCCATGCGGAAGGAGGTGGAGAGGCAGTGATTTTCGACCTGGCGACGCTTGGCATTACCTGGATTTTCGTTTTGATGCTGCAGCCCTTTGCACTCCTGCAGATCCTGCCGTTCCGCAAATTCCTGACCAGGCGGCAAGTGAAGCGCATTGCTGTCTGCTGGTGCCTGTTCGTCGTACTGGAGGTCCATGTCCTTACCATCTCGTCTCTCTGGATCTCTTTGCTCGCGTCAGGTTGCTTACTGGCTGCTCGGCTATCTCGTCTGGATTCCTCAGTTCCTGCTGGCCTTGGGCTTCACACGACGCTTTTGGGCGGGCCATATCTTCGTTGCAGCCTTTCGCATCTTATTTTCGGGCATCCTCTATACGGTGACGCGTGCGATACTCTTGACCGCCTGCCCCGACAGGCTGCTGCCGAGTCTCTACTTCCAGCAGATCCTGCTTTATGGTCTGCTGTCGCTGCTGGTCTTCCCGTTCCTGCTGCGATTCTTCACCGGCACGTTCCGCCATTTCGAAATGCCTCGACGCGGCATTACTGGCGCATCATCACGGTGATTCCCGTGCTGCTGGCCGCCGAGTCGCTCTACTTGAGCCTGCTCGATTCGCAGGAGAAGGTCTTTGCTCTGCTTTTTCCGCGCCTCATGCTGCTGGTGGTCATCGTGCTGCTCATGGCGAGTATCCGTTATGGCCAGCGCGAAGTCTACCATGAACTGCAGGTCTTTGAACAAGAACACGAGCTGCAGCAGCAGCTTGTCTCGACCGAACGTTATGTAAGGATGTCAGAAGAATCGCGACGGCGCATGGCAGATATTTATGCGGAAAAGCGCAACCATATCGACCGCCTGCTCGCGCTTGTGCGGCAGCGGAATCGTGCGGGAGCGCAAGCGTACATCGAGACACTCGGCGCGCAGTTCAAGCGTACGAAGCTGCCGCAGTACAGCCGGAACACCTTGCTCAATGCAGCCCTGACGGTTTACTTTGCGCGGGCTCGGGAGCTTTCCATACCTGTGACGGCTGCCGTTGATTTGCCAGAGAAACTTCCTTTCAGCGGGGACCTCTCCATCGTGCTTTCCAACCTCGTGGAGAATGCCCTGCTGGCAAGCCAGAAACAGCCTGCAGCCAAACGTCACATCGCCGTCATGACGATGTGCCAGGGCGATGCCATCAACATCCTCGTCAAGAATCTCTTTGATGAGCCTGTCGAGCTGGATGAGGAGGGCCTGCCTGTGACGCATGTCAAAGGTCATGGCCTTGGCATGAAGTCCCTGGCACGTTTTCGCGACAAGTACAGTGCGAGTATTTTCTGCCAGCAGAAAGATGGCTGGTTCATGACCTATATCCAAGTTCCGTTTGCTGATAGATCTGCTTCCTCAAGCCATGGCTGACACGTTGCGGATTTTCGCTTTGGATTATGAAAAAGGCAGCCCCTGTCATTTTGATATGATACCCTAGATAGGACAGTGAAAAAATGAACTGTCTTATCTGGGGGTATTATTATGCCACAAAAAGAGAAGTATCCATGCCGAGCCGCACACCGGAAGAAAGCGGCGTGATTACGTGGCCGAACTCGAGTACCAGAATCGAGATCCTGGAAATGAGCATGTCACGCGTCGGCCATTGCGCAGAGTATCTCATTGCTTGCATGTCATTCGATTAATCGTATTTTTTACTATTTGGGTTTTATCACAGATCGCACGCATTCGAAGTATGGCAAAGCCCGACCATGGATTCTTTGGATGTCTGTCCCCTATGCAGTGACTTTTGTTTTACTTTTTTTGTACCGGCAGATGCATCGGAAACTGTACAAGCTGTGTATATTTCTGATAGTCCCACATTTTGTTCCCCAGTTTGGCAAGAGGAATCTGACGTTGGCAGGAATTTTGCTTGTCATTGTTGCGCAGATTGTATGGCTGTGTGCCCATGCTTGCTGATGCTGTGGAGTATGGTCTTTCCCCAGGTCATACCGTAAAAAGGAAACCATAGCTCATCATCAAAGTACAGAGCCTGTAATGGATGAAAGAAAATATGAGGGGTAGAGACATAGTTCTTCCTTTTTGGCAGTCATTCATGGCGTGGATGGCTGCCTTTTCATAAAAAGATGCAACAGCGCTTGGCAGAATGTATGATGCCTCTTTCCAGCCTGGAATGTATCCATTTTTCGCATTTGTGAGCCAGATTTTTGAGATTTATATAAAAAAGGCTGTGACAAAATGAGCTTTTTCATTTTGTCACAGCCTTCTATATTTTTGTTACTGTTCCGGATTGCCGTCCGGGTCTGTGGTCAGCGGATACTGGCCGAGCATGGTGGTCAGGGATTCCCGTGTGAAACGATAGGTCGTGCTGGTGAAGTCCTGACCCGGGTCGTAGCGTTCGGATGGAGCGTTCAAAAGGCCGCAGATGGTGTCGTAGAGCATATCGTTGGTGTAATACCTGCTGCGATGGCCGCGCAGAGCTGCGGTGCGGCGTGGCAGGACGCTCTGATATTCCGGCGACAGGTAGAACCACATCGGGATGCGGACCATATCGAAACTGAAGACATCCGGATTATGAGAGATGGTCAGGTTTTCTCCGTGATCGGAGAAGTAAACCATGGCTTGGAGATGGAGATTCTTCTTGGCGTAGTCAAAGACCTGTGACAGGATATAATCCGTGTAGAGGATGCTGTTGGCATACGAGGCAGCGGAAGTCATGCTGGAGGATCCGTCCTCAGCCTGGAACTTGTTGAATCCTTCCGGATAGCGGTTGTTGTAATAGATATGGCTGCCCATGATGTGCAGGACGATGAAATTGTTCTGCGTAGGATCGACCTGTGCAAGATAGGGGAGCAGCGTTTCATCGTATTTATCGGAGAAGTTGTAGGAGTCATCCGTCCATTCGGCATGGTCTGCGGTCTTGGCGACCAGCGTGATGGCGCTGTCGTACTGGCCGTAGCGGCCTGATTGCTGAACCAGTATGTCTCGTAGCCAGCTTTCTTGGCAACATCGAGGATCGAAGATGATTCGAAGAACTCCTTGCCGTTGTACTGGCTCTGTTCGGTCAAGGCACGCTGGAGTGTCGGTACGGTCTGTGTCCAGGATGAATAAGCGTTCTGGAGGAACACGAAATCGGGATTTGCTGTTTGCTGGCTTTGCCAGGGCGTATCATCGTAGGCATAATCCGGGGTGAAAGCCTTCATGTAATTGCGCGAGGCCGATTCGCCGATGACGACGATGACGGTACCGGTGCTTTGGCAGGCAATGCCTGCGCCCCTTCGATATGCATGCTGTTCAGGCGTTCATCGTGGCCAAGGCTGTATGTCTGGGTCTGGGTCACGTAGTTGTCGACATCCTTCCAGAGATCGGCAATCGATGTCTGGGGCAGGTACCAGTACAGGGAACCGAGTGCGGCCACGGTCAGCAGGGTGATGGCACCCATGCGGCCGGCTGTCGTATCTTCTGCCAGCAGACGGCGGGCAAAGGCCATGTGGCCGCGCCAGCAGGCGTAGAGGAAGAGGGCAAGCCCGAGGATGATGATGGCTGCTGGCAGGATGCCGACATTCGATTCGATGAAGTCGATGCTCTCGCGCCAGTTCGTCAGGTAGAGAGCCATCAGCGAGGCCGGTGACAGGCAATGCCAGACAATGCAGTAGTAGGCAAACTGGATGAAGGGGATGACGATGCCGATGAGATTCAGGAGTGCCATGAAAGCGGAAATCAGCTTGATATGCCCCAGCCGGAACAAGGCAGCTTCCAAGGCAGTCAGCAAAAGGAATTCTGAGGTGCCGACAATGAAATCAAAACAGATTTTCGACATGTACCAGTCCTGATGGTACGTCCAGGTGTAGAGCAGTGGAAAAGCCGCGCACCAGAGCAGGCCTGTCAGGAGATTGGGCAAGGTTGCCCAGGAGAAAAGCGGTATCCGTGTGCCGTACTGGATCAGCACGAGCGCCAGCATGACAGGGGCGAAAATGGGGATGAAATACTCTGCGCCCATATCCTGGCCGATGTCGATGTAAAAGGCAATCAGGCAGATGTAGTAGATGCCTGCGGCTGTCAGCCAGCGGATCAGGCGATCCTGCCTTTCCGTAGAATCTAGCATATTGTTTTCCCTCGGTTCTGAAAAATATCCGTAATGCGATGCGTTCTTTGTCAAAAGCGGTGCTGCTGCTTTTTCCGGCAGCAGGAACGAAATTGAAAATCCCGTCTTATTTTACTTGATATCGTGTTTTTCGTCAATTTGCCAGAGGATGGAAGAAAGCGGGCAGCAGGGTCTGAAAGGGGGGGATAATGGAGTATCCCTGTCCGTTAGGAGAATTTTTCCGATTGCCATATGAGGGCATCTCTGCTACAATATATACCTGTCACAATGAATTCAAACACAATATGTAGGGGAGGCGGGGTGACGCTGCACAAGATGAGCGAACGTATGCAGCGTCTGATGAACTATGAATGTAAAAACCGTAACCAAACGTTCTGGCCATACCGTGCCGTATAATCGCGAAAAGATTTTCAATGCCATTGCCGGTGCCAATGTGGATGGCGGCAGCACGATGTCGGAGAAGGACATCGATGAAGTGACGAGCCAGGTGGAATGGGACATCCGGGACAGGGACAACGTCAGCGTTGAAGAAATCCAGGATATCGTCGAGCAGGAACTCATGAAGTATGATTTCTACGACATCGCGAAAAAGTACATCACGTATCGTCAGAAGCATGCGGAACGACGCGCTGCGCAGAAGCACCTGATGGAGTCGTATCGCGATATCTTCTTTGCAGATGCCGTGGATTCCGATCTCAAGCGCGATAATGCCAACATCAATACGGACGCCTCCATGGGCATCATGCTGAAGCTCGGTGCCGAGGGCGCGAAGCACTTCGTCGATAATTATGTCCTCGATGAAGAGTTTGCGGAAGCGGATCGTGAGAACTACATCCATATCCACGATAAGGACTTCTCGCTGATCACCTTCAACTGCTGCCAGATTGATCTATTGAAGCTTTTCCATGGCGGCTTTTCTACGGGCCATGGCTTCCTGCGGGAGCCGAATTCCATCCGCGCTTATGCGTCGCTTGCCTGCATCGCCATCCAGTCGAATCAGAATGATATGTTTGGTGGCCAGAGCATCAATGCTTTTGATTATGCGATGGCGGAGGGGGTCAAGAAGTCCTTCCGCAAAGCCATCCTTGATGAAGCACACAAGGCGATGATTTACCGCTTTGGTGCGGCTCAGTTCGGCAAGGGCTCAGATTTCAAGCAGAAGTTTGAAGCTGCACTCGATATGGGGAAATGCCATTATACGGAGAATGATGACGACCCGAAGGCGCGCGAGAGCGTGGAGACGATCGTCAAGGCGCTGGAGACCGTACTGGCGGATGAATACCACAAGCCGACCACGGAAACGAGCCTCGATGCCAACAATATTTACCATCTTTCCTGTGAGGATGTCGTGGAGGAAACCCATCAGCCATGGAGGCCCTGATCCACAATTTCAATACGCTGCACAGCCGTGCCGGCGCGCAGGTACCGTTCAGCTCCATCAATTATGGCCTGGATACATCGCCGGAGGGCCGCCTGGTCATCAGCGAGGTACTCAACGCTATCTGGGCGGGCCTCGGCAATGGTGAGACGCCGATCTTCCCGATCTCGGTCTTCCAGCTCAAGTCCGGCATCAATTACAATCCCTCCGATCCGAACTACGATCTATTCCTCAAGGCCTGCAAGGTCAGTGCCAAGCGCTTGTTCCCGAATTTCGTCAATATCGATGCGCCGTATAATCTGCAGTATTACAAGCCGGGCGATTACAACAGTGCCGTTGCCACCATGGGCTGCCGCACGCGCGTCATGAGCAACATCAACGGTCCGGAGGAATCGGGCTCCCGTGGCAATTTCTCCTTTACCACGATCAATCTGCCGAAGCTGGCACTCGAAGCGGAGGGCAATCTTGACAAATTCTGGAAGCTCTACGACCATTATATCCAGCTCAGCCACGATTATCTGCTGGAACGCCTGCACGTCATCGAGCAGAAACATGTCTACAATTATCCGTTCCTCATGGGGCAGGGCGTCTGGATGGACAGCGAGAAACTCAAGCCGACGGATTCCATCAAGGAAGTACTCAAGCATGCTTCTTATTCCATCGGTTTCTGCGGCCTGGCTGAATGCCTCAAGGCGCTTACTGGCAAGCATCACGGCGAGAGTGAGGAAGCACAGGAACTCGGCCTCAAGATTGTCGGCCATATGCGTGAGATGACCGACCGGTATACGGAAGAGGAGCATCGCAACTGGTCGACGTTCGGTACGCCAGCTGAGAGTACGGCTGGCCAGTTCCAGCGTGCCAACCGCAAGAAATACGGCATCATCCCGGGGGTTACGGATCGTGATTACATGACCAATTCCAGCCATGTACCGGTTTATTATCCCATCAAGGCCATCGACAAGATCCGTATCGAAGCACCGTATCATGCACTCGAGAATGCCGGCCATATCGCCTACATCGAGATGGATGGCGATCCGTCGAAGAATGTCAAGGCCTTTGAGGCCATCGTGCGTGCGATGCACGATGCGGATATGGGGTATTTCTCCATCAATCATCCGGTGGATCGCGATCCGTCTGCGGCTATACCGGCATCATCGAGAATGAGTGCCCGCATTGCCATCGCAAGGAAATCGAGAAGGGGCATCTGCGCATCAAACGCATGAAAGCCTGAGTTTTCTGTCTGTAAACTTGTAACTCCTTCCTGCTTGTTGTACAATAGGGATAAAAAATCGAGGAGGTAACAAGATGAAAGTAATCCATACGGAACAGGCTCCCGCAGCAGTGGGGCCGTACAGCCAGGCCATCCGCACGCGCGGGACGGTTTATCTTTCCGGTCAGATTGCCATCGATCCTGCTGCAGGCAAGATCGTGGCCACGACGATTGAGGAGCAGGCAGAGCAGTGCTGCCGCAATATCGAGCCGTACTCGCCGCTGCTGATACAGATATGGAGCATGTCGTGAAGACGACCTGCTTCCTCGCGGATATTGCTGATTTCAAGGCGTTCAACGAATCTACGCCAAACATTTTATCAGCAAGCCGGCCCGCAGCTGCGTGGCGGTCAAAGACCTGCCGGCTGGTGCCTTGTGCGAGATCGAAGCCATCGCGATTCGCTGAGCTTCTTCTGCGGCCATGCTTGATGAGAGCAGTCTGCATCTTTTTGATGCAGGCTGCTTTTTTGTTTGTGGCGAGGGCTGAGGTTAGGATGAAACGCAATAAAAATGGCTGTCATCATCCAGCGATGTGACAGCCATTTTTATTGCGGCAGGTGGGAAAACTGCCGTTCAGCCGAAGAACTGGCGGTAGAGAACGACGAAAAAGAGTATGACCGCACAGCCCAGGAAGACCAGGCTCGTGCGTTCCACGATGACCTGCATGGTTTCACTGAGCTTGGCATGGCGGCGGATATAGGTCAGCGACAGGGAACCCGTCAGCAGCACGTACATGGAGCGATTCATGATGTCGAGCTGTGACCAGCCGGCAATCCCGACAAAGATCGTGAAGGCAATCAGGATCAGCAGCATGTAGTCTTTGCCGACTTTCGGCTCGGGTTTCTTTTTGGGCTGCTCTTTCTGGGAATATAACTTCTTTTGCAGTTTCTTGTATTGTTTTGCCATGTTGGATACTCCTATCTTTACATTTTCTCATTCCATATTATACATTTTTGTAAACTTTTTTTTTGCAAAAAGAATTGCAGGTGTCAACGATGCTTGTTAAAATATAAGATACGATATTTTGTAAAGCAGATTGTTATCCACGTGATAGGCTTGTCGTGTTCCTAGAAGTGACGACGTGGATTGAAAGATAAAGGAATGGGAGGAGTTCTTATGATCCGAGAACATCGCAGTAGAAGCAAGTTGGAAGGCTACTACAAGAAATTTGTGGAAGAAGGGATCCTCGATCCCAACGTACATCCCTGGGTGGCGGAATCGTGGCTCAAGAGCAAGGAGCTTGGCATTGGCACGGAGACGATGGATGTATCGCGCAAGATGGGACGGGAAGAATTTGCTGCGCTGCAGAAAAAGCATCAGGATGCCATCGACTATCTGAGCAAGCTGAGTGAAGAGATCCGTGAATTTTTCCAGGAATACAATCTGTCATTGCTGCTCGTTGACGCAGAATGCCGTGTACTCAAAAGCTATTCGCTGCCGTTCTACCAGATGACGCCGGGGGAGATCGAGGGTGTGCGTGTCGGCATCGAAGATGTGGGTACGTCGAGCATCAGTGTGGCTTATGCTCATCAGACGGCGTTCTGGATGTTCGGTCCGGAGATGTGGGTCAAGGAATGCCAGCTGGGTGATGCATGTTCGGCACCCATCAAGGTCAACGGTGAATTCCATTACATCATCACGCTGGTGTCGATGGAGCAGGTGCCGCTGCCGCAGGATGCCATCATTGCACTGCTCTATACGATGAAGAATGCTTTGGAACAGCATCTGACGGAGTCCATCCGCATCAAGGCGGAAGAAGCAATCCTCGATGCGACGCCATTTGCCGTTTACCATGTCATGCCGGGCGGTGAGGTGCTTATGCCAACCGGCTGGGCCATACGCGCCTGGAAGGCATTGGCGCCAAGAAGGATGGCAACAAGAATGATACTTCGAATCTCAACGATGTCATCATGAATTATCAGCACACTCCCATCTATAAGGGGTTCAACGGCGTACCCTCCTACAACAAAGAAGTCACGTGGATCACACCGAAGAAGACATATGAAGACATCACGACGGTCGTGCCTTTGGAGCGTGATGCTGACCGTGCGGTCGAATCGGTTGTCGTGGTATCGATGCCGATTGAAGATTTGCGCACGCTGGTCGCGCATGCTGCCGGCTATACGGCGAAGTACAGTTTAAGTTCGATGGTAGGAGAAGGCACGACGTTTGCCAGCGTGCGCGCGAAAGCCGCGCGCGTGGCCAAGAACAAGCACCACATCCTCATCCAGGGAGAGGCAGGCACTGGCAAGCAGCGCATGGCGCATGGCATCCATCAGCCAGCCCGCGCGCGGCGGGGCCGCTCATTTCGTTGCGCTGCGGCGATACGACACCGGAACTCCTGGAACAGGAACTCTTTGGTGTCATGATGAGTCCGGAAGTCAGCCATCAGGGCGCCTGGAACTCGCTTCGGGCGGTACGCTGTTCCTCGATGAGATTGAGAAATGCCGAAGAACATTGCGGTAGAGCTGGCACGTGCGCTCAAGACGGGCAGGACCCGCCGTAT
>ENA-OQBJ01000215-OQBJ01000215.1-human-gut-metagenome-genome-assembly--contig:-NODE-215-length-31245-cov-4.075005_pt1 | contig 31245 bp, 34 predicted proteins | sample MGYA00242743_ERZ504545 | MGnify/ENA primary metagenome ERZ504545 (study PRJEB26092, sample SAMD00036252) | human gut metagenome | host: Homo sapiens | study: EMG produced TPA metagenomics assembly of... | reverse complement strand
CCGGGGATGTGAATGCGGCGGATCAATTATTCTGAAAAGAGGAAAAAGATAATATAAAAAATAGTGCTAATAGCACAGAAAAGATCCGTAACCGGATAAAAAAAAGAACCGCGGGACACGCGGGGATAGCCTGTTTTAGCTTTGCCCTGAAGGGCAATTGAGCAGGAAGCTCCCACTTCAAAATCTGTAAGATTTAAGTGGCGAGAGCATGTCACAATGCCATAATCCTGCATGAATTCCTGCTATCCTTGATACTCCAATCGCATTAGACTCACGCACTGCGTCCAGACGATTACATATGATCACTCTGGGACAGCGAACACCAAGTTCCGGTTCCGGAAATGTCGGAGAATCTTATCATAAGATCGGCCGAGAATAAAGGCTATAATACAATTATTTCGGGGGTTATATGTCTCGGGATAGTGGTGCGTAAACAGTAACAAATACCTGGGAATGTTGTTCTGTAGTTGACAATGACTCTGGGAATGATATAAAATATAGAATTGAAATTCAGCGGTTGTTCTGATACTATTTTCTTGACCATATAACCTCCGACAGAACCATTCTGTTTAGAAGTCAGGTTACCGTTGTACCCGTCTGTAAGCGGTACGCCTAATTCATTTGCAACCTCGAATTTGAAACGGTCTAACGCACCTTTTGCTTCCGGTACAGCTGTCTGGTTAGAAGATTTTGTGTTTGACATATCAATTTCCTCCTTGGTTGTTGTTTTCTTTTGAAAATGTTTTTGTGTTGCAATGCTAGTATATGAAGATGCAGAAATAATACACTGGAAGTTTTCGCATGGACAGGAAGAGCATGGAAACAGGAAAACTTGCATGATGACTGTAAGAAAAATATTAATAAATTATGAATTATGTATATTTTTTAAGTTTTAATTGCGTTTTATTTAGTGCTTTGTTATAATTACAGTTAGGATTGTGGATAAAAGATAAAATCCGCAAAATAAATAGGAGAAACGGAGAGGAGAAACTATGAACTTAGGTATAATCGCACATAACAGTAAAAAAGTACTGATAGAAGATTTCTGCATCGCTTATAAGAATATACTTGCCAAACATGAGGTCTATGCCACAGGTACAACCGGACGGAGAATAGAAGAAGCGACAAGCCTTCATGTGCATAAATTCCTTGCCGGCAGTATTGGTGGAGACAAGCAGTTTATGGAGATGGTAGAGCGTCAGGATCTTGATATGGTCATTCTGTTCTACAATCCGGTCATGATCGATCCTAAAGAACCGGATATCACAAGCATCGTGAGAAGATGCGACCAGTACAATATTCCTGTAGCGACAAATATTGCCACAGCAGAACTTCTTATTTTAGGGCTTGCAAGAGGAGACCTGGATTGGAGACTGAATCTGAAATGAGAGTGATCGCAGGTAAAGCCAGAAGGCTTAATTTGAAAACAATTCCGGGGATAGACACAAGACCTACTACTGACAGAATCAAAGAAACATTATTTAATATACTTCAGCCGGAGCTTTTGGAATGCCGTTTCCTGGATCTTTTTTCCGGAAGTGGCGGGATCGGAATCGAAGCTCTGAGCAGAGGGGCTTCTTATGCAGTGTTTGTGGAGAAGAATCCAAAAGCTGCTGCATGCATCAGAGAAAATCTTGCATTTACAAAACTGGCAGAAGATGGTAAACTGCTGAACATGGACGTGTTGCAGGCATTGCGTTCCCTTGAGGGAAAAGGTGTTTTTGACATTATTTTTATGGATCCCCCATATAATAATGAACTGGAAAGACAGGTGCTGGAATATCTGAAAGACAGCACAGTTGCAGATAAGAATACACTTATTATTGTGGAAGCGGATCTTCAGACGGATTTCAGTTATGTGGAATCTCTCGGTTACAGGCAGCTGCGTTCGAAAGAGTATAAAACAAATAAGCATGTATTTTTAGAACGTGCATAATTAACTATAATAATTTCAGAATGATACATTGCTTCCTGAAATTATCATAAGATTGCTGCCTGCAGGCAGCATTCGTGTTGTTATGCATATGTGTATGTGCCAGAGGAAAGAGAGAGTAAAAATAAATGAAAATAGCAGTATATCCCGGCAGCTTTGATCCGGCTACCTATGGACATCTTGATGTGATCCGGAGAGCAGCAGTTTCTTTTGACAAAGTGATAGTGGGCGTTTTACATAATTCTTCAAAAAGTCCGTTGTTTTCTGTGCAGGAACGTGTTAATATATTAGAAAAGGCGACTCAGGACGTTCCTAATGTCGAGGTAAAACCATTTGAGGGATTGTCTGTGAATTTTGCCAGAGAGAATCACGCTCAGGTGATCATACGTGGACTTCGCGCAGTTACAGATTTTGAGTATGAGCTCCAGATGGCTCAGACCAATCGTGTACTTGCACCGGATGTAGATACTGTATTTCTGACTACAAGTCTGGAATATGCATACCTGAGTTCTACAATATTGAAGGAAGTTGCACATTTTGGAGGCGACCTGAGTAAGTTTGCACCGGCTGAGATAACGGATGCAGTTATTGAGAAGATTCGTCTTACAGCAGACAACAAATAAGTTATTGTCACATAGAGCGTACAGTAACAGAAATAGAAAATAAGGAGTGTATATACTATGAGCAGCAGAATTGAACAGATTATCGGTGAGATTGAGGAATATGTGGACAGCTGTAAATTCCAGCCACTGTCAACTACTAAGATTGTGGTAAATAAAGAAGAAATTGAGGAACTTCTGAGAGAACTCCGCCTGAAAACTCCGGATGAGATTAAACGTTATCAGAAGATCATTAACAATAAGGACGCTATCCTTGAGGATGCTCAGACTAAGGCAGATGCACTGATCGCAGATGCACAGGCAAGAGCACAGGAACTGGTAACGCAGCATGAGATTATGCAGAAAGCATATGCACAGGCAAATGATACGATCAATGCAGCTAACAAACAGGCACAGGAGATTCTGGATTCTGCAACACAGGATGCAAACAGCATTCGCCTCAGCGCGATCACCTATACAGATGATATGATGGCCAATATTGGCAGTGTGCTTAATACAACATTAGAGGATGCAGGTGTGAAATACAAAACATTTATTGATTCCCTGCAGAGCTGTCTTGATGTTGTAAACCACAATCGTCAGGAACTTGCACCTCAGACAGCACAGGCTGCAGCAATTACAGGCTCTTATCATGATAATGACGGAGCGAAAGATGATGATGACGATCTGTTAGATGATCTGGGAGAGAACTAAAAATAAATCAGTTATAAATATAGAAGATGAGAAAACAAGGGGCAGGAAAATTTCCTGCTCTGATTTTGTATAATGAAATGATGACAGTTCCCGGAAAGAATTTATTTTCACAGATAGGAAATCAGACAGTAAAGAATACCTGCTGTAAGGAATGTACAGATACACTTGGAAATAAAATAAGGCAGAATGCTGAGGTCGTGGTGGAGAACACCTTTTGTCTGAGCAAGGATGCACAGACCGCCGGATGCGGTGGCTGCAGCGGACAAAAGTATACGAGTCATGTATGGCAGTCCGGAAACTGAAATAAGAGAAAGTCCGGAAGTGATCTCTGTAAATCCGAGCAGCAGGTATTGATAGAGAAGTGGAAAAGGCGCATAATATCTGATACATCCTGCCAGAATGGAGAACAATAGAATATATCCTCCGAGACGTGTAATGGTTTCAAAACCGTTCATTATAGAAAAATCAAGTATATTTTTTCGAGAAGAAATCTCGGGTGAAAATCCTGGGGAATCTGAGATGGTGGCATTTTGGTACACAAAAAAACGAAAGAACAGCATACATATCAGATTTGCTGAAAAAATACTCGCAAAGACCATGCTGGCAGGTACTGTATCCTTAAGACAGGACTTACAGAGATAGGTAATGATAAAGGCAGGGCTTGGATTGTTACAGAAGGTAGTGAGATAAAGAGCTTCTTTTTTGCTGATTTTATGTAATCCATACAGATCAGAGGCAAGTTTGGCTCCCAGAGGATAACCGCACAGCATTCCGAGAACGAAAACATAACCACCCCAGATGCTGACACCCGGAAAAATATGAAAGAATGATTCAAATGGCAGGAGAAGTTTCCGGATATGACCGGTATGTGTAAGCATTCCTGTGAGAATAATAAATGGGAGAAGCGTTGGGATTAATGTATTCAGCCACAGAGTCATTCCGGCTCTGGCACAGGACAGACTTTCAGCAGGATGCAGCAGAAGAAAGACAAGAAGAAAACAAATACCACCGGTGAGTATGGTGTTTTTGGACATACAACAACCTCTTTGCAATTGTTTGCCATTCTTTATAAAATTTATATGGCGCAGAATGAAAATAAATGCTATAGTATTTGGGTAAAATATATCTGGAAAATTTGTCGTATATCGGGAAAACAATGGTATATTATAAGACAAATGTGTGATTTTTGGAGGTAATATAATTATGGCAGTTTTAGAGAATTGTGAACCCAAAAGAGTGTTCCATTATTTTGAGGAGATATGCAAAATTCCTCATGGCTCAGGAAATACAAAGCAGATCAGCGACTATCTGGTTCAGTTTGCAAAGGATCATGATCTGAAATATGTTCAGGATGAGATGAATAATGTGGTTATTTATAAACCGGGCACAGCGGGATACGAGAATGCTCCTGTAGTGATCATTCAGGGACATATGGATATGGTATGTGAGAAACGTCCGGATGTAGAGCATGATTTTACAAAAGACGGATTAAATCTTTCTGTAGAAGGTGACTATGTATCTGCAAACGGAACAACCCTTGGTGGTGATGACGGAATTGCTGTTGCTTATGGTCTTGCACTTCTGGAAAGTGATACAATTGCTCATCCGCCGCTTGAAGTGTTTATTACTGTAGATGAGGAAATCGGTCTTCTGGGTGCAGTTGGATTTGACTGCAGTGTATTAAAAGGAAGAAGATTTATCAATCTGGATTCTGAAGCAGAAGGAAGCCTCTGGATCAGCTGTGCAGGCGGACTTTCCGGAGTCAGCCATATTCCAGTGACAAGACTGGATGCAGAGGGAGAGAAGCTGACAGTTAAGATCAGCGGATTGATGGGCGGTCATTCCGGAGCTGAGATTGACAAGAATCGTGCAAACGCAAATTCTCTTCTCGGAAAATTTCTCCATGGTCTGGATGAGAAAACAGATTTTGAACTGATCAGTGTGCAGGGCGGACAGAAAGATAATGCCATTACAAGGGAGGCTACAGCAGAAATCCTTGTTCTTGAAGAAAATGCAGATGCTGTCAGAGAATATGCGGCTTCTGTGCAGGGAGCATGGAGAGAAGAGTATGCAGGAACTGATGAGGGTATCACAGTAACTGTTGAAGATGAGGGAAAACAGGAAGTAAGGGTTCTTCATCCCACAAGTAAAGAAAAAGTAATTTTCTTCCTTGTAAATGTACCTTATGGTGTTCAGAAAATGAGCGGAACGATCAAAGGACTGGTAGAGACTTCTACGAATATCGGTATTCTGAAGACTTCTGAGAATGAGGTAATGGGAAGCTCCAGTATCAGAAGTTCTGTGGAGACAGCCAGAGATTCCCTTTCTGACAAGATTGCCTATCTGACGGAGTTCCTTGGCGGAGAGTATGAGAGACAGGGCGTTTATCCTGCGTGGGAGTATCGCAAGGATTCACCGCTTCGTGATAAGATGGTGGAAGTATATGAGGAAATGTATGGACAGAAACCGAATGTGGTGGCAATCCATGCAGGACTTGAGTGTGGACTTTTCTATAAGAAGATGGAAGGACTTGACTGTGTGTCTCTGGGACCTGATATGAAGGATATTCATACGTCTGAAGAGGTGCTTAGTATTTCTTCTACAGAGAGAGTCTGGAAGTATCTGGTGAAAGTTCTGGAGGCTCTTAAAGAGTGATGTTGGAAGCATCCCTGTTGCGCTTTGGCGGCAGGGGTGCTTTTTTGAATGTTCTATATGTCCGGTGCTTTGCATATACTGTATCAGAATGCGGAACTAAGCATTTCGTTACTGTTCACTCCGTTCACAGTAACGTAGCCAAAATTCATTTCAGATTGCCTGCGGCAATGGAATTTTGGCTTGTATGTCTCGGGATTTTGGCATATTCATGCCAAAACACCTCGCGGGATAGTGGTGTGTGAACAGTAACCGCATTTCTAAAAAAAACAGAAACTATTCATATTAGCGAGATATTTTTCAAAATCTATGCTATAATAACAAAATGTATGAAATGCAAGGAGCGAGTGAAAATGGAAATACAGTTATGGAGAAGCATTTTGTGCCCGTATGAACTGGCTGTGAGAGAGCTGGAAGTGAAATTCAATCACATTATTGATGAATGTAAAGAGAATGATGTTTACTGCCCGATTGAGCAGGTGGAGGGCAGGGTTAAGAGCGTGAGCAGTATTCTTGAGAAAATGCAGCGCAAGCATATTCCTATGGAGAGAATGGAAGAAGAACTGGAGGATATTGCCGGTGTTCGTATTATCTGCCAGTTTGAGGAGGATATAGAGACGGTTGCTTCCCTGATCCAGAAGAGAAGCGATATGGTTATAAAGAGTGAGAAGAATTATCTGAAGCATATTAAACAGAGTGGTTACAGAAGTTATCATCTGATTATTTATTATACAGTGGATACGATCAAAGGGCCAAAGAAGCTGCAGGCGGAGATACAGATCCGTACAATGGCTATGAACTTCTGGGCGACGATTGAGCATTCCCTGCAATATAAATATAAAGGGGATATGCCGGAGCATGTGGCAGAACGTCTGAGCAAGGCAGCAGATGCCATTAATGCTCTTGACCATGAGATGTCTTCTGTGCGGAATGAGATTATGGATGCACAGAATTCGTCACAGATGCAGTCTAATCTGGTGAAGGATATTCTGATCAACATTGAAAATCTGTACAAGATTGCAAATAAGCGGGAGATTATGAAGATTCAGGATGAGTTCCTGAGAGTATTTAAAACAAAAGATCTTCAGCAGCTGAAGCGGTTCCACAGACAGCTTGATATTATATCCGAAGGATACCGGGCACAGGCAGTGTATCATCATGTCTGATTATTATCCGGAAATGATAATTTGAAAGGTTTGCTGCAGATGTAGAACTGTGTGGCGGATGATCGTATCCGCATGACTATAATACATACGAGGAAAATATAAATGCAGGATTTTTACCGGTAACAAAGAAAGAAATGAAACAGAGAGGGTGGGAGCAGGTAGATTTTGCCTATATTACAGGTGATGCCTACGTGGACCATCCTTCCTTTGGTACTGCGATCATCAGCAGACTGTTGGAGAGTCGTGGGTATAAAGTGGGGATCATTCCTCAGCCTGACTGGAGAAAGAAGGAGAGTATTCAGGTATTTGGAGAGCCTCGACTGGGATTTCTGGTGTCTGCGGGAAATATGGACTCTATGGTAAATCACTATACAGTCTCTAAAAAGCACAGGCAGAAAGATTCCTATTCACCGGGAGGCCAGATGGGACTTCGTCCTGACCGTGCGGTGATCGTGTACAGCAATCTGATCCGTCAGACTTATAAAAAGACACCCATTATCCTGGGTGGGATTGAAGCCAGCCTGAGACGACTGGCACATTATGATTATTGGGAGAATAAAGTAAAACACAGTGTACTCCTTGATTCCGGGGCAGATATGATTTCCTATGGAATGGGTGAGCATTCAATCATAGAGATTGCAGATGCGCTGGCGAGTGGACTGCCGGTAGAGGAACTTACCTATATTGCAGGAACTGTATTTAAGTGCAGGGATCTGTCGAGAGTTTATGATCCGATTATTCTTCCTTCTTATGAGGAAGTAAAAGTAAATAAGAAGGTTTATGCAGACAGCTTTGCCATTCAGTATCAGAATACAGATCCATTCAGCGCCAGACCAATGGCAGAATCTTATGGGACAAAGGGATATATTATACAGAATCCTCCTGCTCTGCCCCTGACGCAGGAGGAAATGGATGATGTATATGCCCTGCCTTATACGGAGAAGTTCATCCCATGTATGAGAAGCTGGGCGGAATTCCGGCACTGGAAGAAATCAAGTTCAGCCTGACAAGCAACAGAGGGTGTTTTGGCGGCTGTAATTTCTGCGCTCTGACTTTTCATCAGGGAAGAATTCTTCAGACCAGAAGTCATGAGTCTCTGATCGAAGAAGCTACCAGAATGACAAATGATCCTGAGTTCAAGGGTTATATTCACGATGTGGGTGGTCCCACAGCAGATTTCAGACAACCATCCTGTCAGAAACAGCTCACGAAAGGGGTCTGCAAGAATAAGCAGTGTCTGTTTCCCACGCCATGCAAAAACCTGACTGTAGATCATTCGGATTACGTTTCTCTGCTTCGGAAGCTGCGGAAGATCCCGGGAGTGAAGAAGGTATTCATCCGCTCCGGTGTACGCTTTGATTATGTGGTGGCAGACAGGGACAAGACTTTTTTGCGTGACTGGTGGAACATCACGTAAGCGGGCAGCTGCGTGTGGCACCGGAACATGTGTCTGATCAGGTTCTGAAGTATATGGGAAAACCAAGTCACAGCGTTTATCAGCAGTTTCTTAAGGAATATGATGCGGCAAACAGGCAAACAGGAAAGCAGCAGTATGCTGTCCCGTATTTCATGTCCTCCCATCCGGGATGTACCATGAAAGAGGCAGTAAAACTTGCGGAATATGTCCGGGATCTTGGCTTTACCCCGGAACAGGTACAGGATTTCTATCCAACCCCGTCTACTCTTTCTACCTGTATGTACTATACGGGAATCCATCCTCTTACAGGTGAGAAGGTATATGTTCCGAAGAACCCCCATGAAAAAGCAATACAGAGAGCTTTGATGCAGTACAAGAATCCTGCAAACAGAGAACTGGTGCTGGAAGGCCTCAAAATGACCGGAAGAATGGACCTGGTAGGTTACGGCCCTAAATGTTTGATCCGGCCGCTTCGAGAGAATCATGGAGCCAACAGCATACTCAGGGCAGCAGTCGGAATGCGAAAAACAGCAGAAATAGCAAAAATAACAAAAACAACAAAAACAGTTCAGCATCTGCAAAGAAGAACACTATCAGAAATATACATAAGAAAAATTCCGGAGGAGGACGTAAGTGACAGAAAAGAAAAACAGAAATAAAAAACAAAGTAAAGCGAAAACATCTTCAAGAGTATCCAAAGGGAATTTCGGATATTTCAGAAGTGAAAAGAGACGTCGCCTGATCATCACTGCAATTCTTTTTGCAGTACCCTTATTCATCTTTTTTACATCCTGGTTCTATTTTAAGACAAGAATGACTGTCTGGACAGTTGTAACTGTAGTTGGCTGTCTTCCGGCATGTAAATCCATGGTGAATCTGATCATGATTCTGAAATGCAGACCAATGGATGCCGGATTATATCAGAAAATCCATGAGCATCAGGGCAGTCTGGATATGGCATATGAACTTTACATGACTTTTTATGAAAAAAGTGCCTATATTGATGCAGCAGCAGTATGTGGAAATACAGTAGTGGCTTACAGCAGTGATCCGAAAATCGATGCATCTTTCATGGAAACCAATTCCCAGAAGATCATCCGTAAAAACGGTTATAAAGTGACGGTGAAAATTTTTACAGATCTCCGTCCGTTCCTAGAACGTCTTGATTCCATGAACGATCACAGAGAAAGTCTGGAAGAAGGAATCAAATTTACCCCGGACGAAAAATATCCGGATCTTTCCAGAAATGAACTGATCCGGCAGACCATTCTGGCATTGTGTCTGTAGTCGCCGGAATTCAATTACAAAATATATCTATAGCAATGTGTTATTTCGGAGTTTGGTATAATTATACAGGAACAATTAAATATGAAAGAATTTATTATAGAAGAAAATGAAGCGGGCCAGCGCTTTGATAAATATCTGGCCAAGCTTCTCAGAGAAGCACCTAAAAGTTTTTTTTACAAAATGCTCCGCAAAAAGAACATCACTCTAAATGGAAAGAAAGCCACAGGAAACGAAAAACTTCTCAAAGGCGACACCATCAAACTGTTTCTGAGTGATGAAACTTTCGATAAATTTGCAGGAAGCAGTCAGGCAGCAAGAGCATACTGCGAACTGGATATTGTTTACGAGGATCCTGATATCATTATCATCAATAAACCGGCAGGGATGCTTTCACAGCCGGCAGATGACGGGGAACCGTCCCTTGTAGAATATCTGACCGGCTACCTTTTAAAGAAAGGTGACCTTACAGAAGAACAGCTCAAAACCTTCAGACCTTCTGTATGTAACCGACTTGACCGTAATACCAGCGGAATGGTCTGTGCAGGTAAAAGCCTTGCCGGTCTGCAGTTTCTGTCCAGGATATTCCACGACAGAATACTTCACAAATACTACCTCTGCCTCACAAAAGGCAAAATAGAAAAACCGGATCATATCAGGGGTTATCTGCACAAAGATAAAAAAACAAACAAAGTAATCGTAAGCAGACAGGAATTCAAAGATTCCCTGCCGATTGAAACGAAATATCGTCCTCTTGGCAGCAACGGAAAAATAACTCTTCTGGAAGTTGAGCTGATCACAGGCCGTACTCACCAGATTCGTGCTCATCTTGCAGGAACAGGACATCCATTGCTTGGAGACACCAAATACGGAGATTCTGAATTTAATAAGCAATACATCCGCCATGGAGTCAGGCATCAGCTTCTCCATGCATACAGGTTAGTAATTCCGGAGACAGACCAGAACTTTGTGGCGCCGGCACCGGAGCTTTTCTGTAAAATCATCAAAGAGGAAAATCTTGAGGAGGCTTATCATGAGAATCTGGAAAGAAATATGGGATTACGCAAAAATGATCATCATAGTAGTAGTGATCGTAACGCTTGTGAATAGCGTAGTACTGATCAATGCCAAAATTCCTTCCGAATCAATGGAAAAAACCATTATGACAGGAGACCGTATTTTCGGATTCCGCCTTGCATATGGACTCAATCTGGATTTCTTCGGACATGAAATATCAAAAAAAATAAAAGATCCGGAACGCTTTGACATTGTTATTTTCAAATACCCGGATGACGAAAGCAAGCTTTTCATCAAACGAGTCATCGGACTTCCGGGAGAAAAAGTACAGATTAAGGACGGCAAAGTCTATATCAATGATTCAGAGATTCCTCTGGATGACAGTTTCGTTCCGGAAAAACCAAGAGGCAGCTTTGGCCCGTATGAAGTTCCCGAAAATAGCTATTCGTCCTGGGTGATAACCGCAATCATTCCAAAGACTCCCGTTGCTGGAAAAGCACCAGTTTTGTGACCTTTGATGAGATTGTCGGAAAGGCAGTTATCAGGTATTATCCGTCGGTAAAATTATTGAAGTAGAAAATAAAATTTACGGAGAAATAAAGTGGCAACATGGAACAGCAGAGGTTTGCGGGGATCCACTCTGGAGGATCTTGTAAATCGTACAAATGAACAATACAGAGAAAAGGGACTGGCACTTATCCAGAAAATTCCCACTCCGATCACACCTGTCCGTATGGATAAGGAAAATCGTCATATTACGCTGGCATATTTCGAGCAACGAAGCACTGTAGACTATATCGGAGCAGTACAGGGCATCCCCGTCTGCTTTGATGCCAAAGAATGTGCGGCGGATACTTTTCCGCTTGCGAATATCCATCCTCATCAGGTGGAATTTATGCAGGCATTTGAAAAGCAGGGAGGGGTGGCTTTTTTTCTTATATTCTACAGCCATGAAAACCAGTTCTATTACCTTACACTGCGCAGTCTCCTTACTTTCTGGAACCGGATGCAGGAAGGCGGCCGCAAGAGCTTCCGGCGCGAAGAGCTGGAGCCTCAGTACTATTTGAATAAAAAAAGCGGGTTTCTTGTGCCCTTTCTGGATGGGATTCAGATTGATCTTGATGAGCGGGGATAGAAAAAGGGGGACGCACAGAAATTTATTTTATTTCCGGTGCGGTTTCGGCATCTAAGAGTTTCTAAGGCAAAAAAAATCTGCTAAAAGCATGAGCCGTCTTCTCAAACTCGCTCCGTCGCAGACTTCGCTCAGACAGTGAAACAGCCGGCTCATAACGCAGATTTTTTTTGCCTAAGAAACTCTAAGATACCTGCAAATGCACCGGAAATAAAATAAATTTCTGCGCTGTGTATTGGCAGTAACTATGAAGAAATCAACTTGCTGGCATACTATAGCAAGCCTCTTATAATGTTATTGATTCAGTTCATCAGAGCGTAAAATCCTGCGTCAGCACGCCTGTAGGTATCTTTCTTGTTTTTCGCACTCTGCTGAATTGCCTCAAATGCATTAGTACAGCGAAAATTAAGTTTCTGCTATATTGACGCAGGATGATTTTTTCAGCCGCAAGGCGGAGGAATGAGGCGTAGCGGTGGCTACGGCGATTGACGACAACGCTGCAGATGAAAAATCAGACAAGTCAATATAGCAGTTACTTAATATTCGCTGTATTAGTTAATAGACTTGCTATAGCCATCATAATCTTCCGCATTGCGAAAACCAGCTCGGAAACATATTGTATTTGAGGTGCATTTGCAGGTGTCTTAGAGATTCTTAGTTTTCAGGAAATCTGCGTTATGAGAAGAAGCCCCTTGTCTGAGCGACAGCGAGTAATTCCGGGCTTTTCTTCTCATGGTTTTAGCAGATTTTCCGAAGACTTAGAAGCTCTTAGATACCGAAACCGCACCTCAAATACAATATGTTTCTGAGCGTCCCTTTGAATACACATAACGAATAGACAAAAACAACAATATAATAACATTAACTGTACTTGACATTTATTTGAAAACCTATTATAATTCTATCTAGTTACACATTGCTTTGGTAGCACGTTACCGCACTAAAGCAAAATATAAAATAATAACAAAAAGAATTACAACATAACCAAGAGGAGGACCACCCATGCAGCGTATTTTCCACACCCCTGAAGGTGTAAGAGACATCTACAACGGCGAATGCAGCCAGAAAAGAAAGGTACAGGAGAAAATCCATCGCGTCTTCCACCAGTATGGCTATGAAGACATAGAAACCCCCACATTCGAATATTTCGAAGTGTTCAGCCGTGAAGTAGGAACCATCCCCTCCAAAGAACTCTACAAATTCTTTGACAGAGAAGGCAACACCCTGGTACTCAGACCTGACTTCACCCCGTCTGTATCCAGAGCCTGCGCAACCTACTTTTCCCCGGACAAAGAACCTGTAAGCCTCTGCTACACAGGAAACACCTTTATCAACAACACCAGCTACAGAGGACATCTCAAAGAAACCACACAGATGGGAGTAGAACGGATCGGTGATGAATCCGCAGATGCAGATGCAGAACTTCTTGCCATGACGGTGGAATGCCTTCTGGCAGCAGGTCTTACTGAATTTCAGGTCAGTGTCGGACAGGTAGATTACTTCAAATCTCTGTTAAAAGAAGCCGAACTCGGTCCGGAAGCAGAGGAACGCCTTCGTGTTTTGATCTCACAGAAAAATTCTTTCGGAGTAGAAGAGTTTGTAGAGGAACAGAAACTCAAAGACAGTATGCAGAAAGCATTTATTGAAATCCCACAGATGTTCGGTTCGGAAGAAGTCTTAAAGAAAGCCAGAAGTCTGACAAATAACGCCTGCGCACTGGAGGCGGTTTCCAGACTGGAAGAAATCTATGAGATTATGAAAAATTACGGATATGAAAAGTATATCTCTTTCGATTTTGGAATGCTCAGTAAATATCAGTACTATACAGGTATCATTTTCCAGGCATACACTTACGGAACCGGAGAGCCTATGATCAAGGGTGGCCGTTACAACGGACTGATGAAACACTTTGGCAAACCTGCGGCATCTATCGGATTTGCCCTTGAAGTAGATAACCTTCTTCTTGCACTTTCCAGCCAGAAACTGATCTCTGAGAAAGAAGAGAAGCCGGAAGTGATCGAATACGAGCCACAGAACCGTACAGAAGCCATTAAAGAGGCACAGAAACTTCGTGCAGAGTAGATGTGTGGCATTACGTTTGAAAAAGGAGGCCAGATAAGCCATGAGATACCTGACAGTTGCCCTGACAAAAGGCAGACTTGCCAACAAAACAATGGAGATGTTTGAGAAAGCAGGAATCACCTGCGAAGAGATGAAAGATAAAGATTCCCGTAAACTGATCTTTACCAATGAAGAACTGAAGATGAAATTCTTCCTTGCAAAAGGGCCGGATGTTCCTACCTATGTAGAGTATGGTGCGGCAGATATCGGAATTGTGGGAAAAGATACGATCCTGGAGGAAGGCCGTAAGCTTTATGAAGTGATGGATCTTGGATTTGGAAAATGTAAGATGTGTGTCTGTGGACCGGAGAGTGCCAGAGAAGTTCTGGAGAATAACCAGCTGATCCGTGTGGCGACTAAATATCCAAATATTGCCAAGGATTACTTTTTTTAACAGAAAACACCAGACAGTAGATTTGATCAAATTAAACGGTTCCATTGAACTGGCACCCATCGTTGGTCTGTCTGAAGTGATCGTAGATATTGTGGAGACCGGAAGTACACTGAAGGAAAACGGACTGAAGGTGCTGGAAGAGGTCTGCCCGCTGTCTGCCAGAATGGTAGTCAATCAGGTGAGCATGAAGATGGAAAATGAGAGAATCCGTAAACTTATTGAAGACTTAAGAAGAGTTCTTCAGGAGGAGATGTAAAGATGCGTACAGTAAAATTAACAAAAGAATCAACAAAGGATATTCTTGAGAATCTGCTGAAAAGAAGCCCGAATAACTATGGAAAATTTGAATCCACAGTAGCTCAGATCCTTGATAAAGTAAAAAATGAAGGGGACGCAGCCCTTTTTGCCTATACAAAAGAATTTGACAAAGCTGATGTGACAAAAGAGACTATCCGCGTCACAGATGCAGAAATTGAAGAGGCTTATGCGCAGATTGATCCTGCACTTCTTGGAGTGATCCGCAAAGCTCTGGTCAATATCCGTCAGTATCATGAAAAACAGATCCAGAACAGCTGGTTTACAAGCACAACAGATGGAACTATGCTTGGACAGAAAGTAACACCGTTAAATCGTGTGGGTGTTTATGTACCCGGTGGAAAAGCAGTTTATCCGTCTTCTGTACTGATGAATATTGTACCTGCGAAAGTGGCAGGAGTCCCGCATATTGTTATGACAACACCGCCCGGAAAGGATGGCAAAGTATGCGCTTCCACACTGGTAGCAGCCAAAGAAGCAGGAGCAGATGAGATTTATAAGGTGGGTGGTGCACAGGCAATCGGTGCCCTTGCTTTCGGAACAGAGAGTATTCCGAAGGTAGACAAGATCGTAGGTCCCGGAAACATTTTCGTAGCTCTTGCAAAGAAAGCAGTATATGGCTATGTAAGCATTGACTCCATTGCAGGACCGAGTGAGATCCTTGTTCTTGCAGATGAGACAGCTAATCCGCATTTTGTGGCAGCAGACCTTCTTTCCCAGGCAGAGCATGATGAACTGGCATGTGCTATCCTGATCACTACAAGTGAGGAATTTGCGAAGAAAGTAGATGAAGAAGTAAAAGGTTTCGTGGAGGTTCTTTCCAGAAAAGAAATCATTCAGAAATCTCTTGATAACTTTGGCTACATTCTGATTGCAGAGGATATGGACGAAGCGATTGAGGCGGCCAATGAAATCGCTCCGGAACATATGGAAATCGTGACAGCCAATCCTTTTGAAGATATGATGAAAGTGAAGAATGCAGGTGCGATCTTTATCGGAGAGTACAGCTCCGAGCCACTGGGAGATTATTTTGCAGGTCCGAACCATGTGCTTCCTACAAACGGAACTGCCAAATTCTTCTCAGCCCTTTCCGTAGATGATTTTATCAAGAAATCAAGTATTGTATATTACTCAAAATCTGCGCTGCGTAACATCCACAAAGATATCATCCAGTTTGCAACTTCTGAGCAGCTTACTGCACATGCAAATTCTATTGCAGTTCGTTTTGGGGATGAAGATAACGAATAATGGTAAGGCTTTGAATCTGAAATCTGCTATAATGTAAACTGTAGTTTGCACAGAAAAACATGGATTCAGAGTGTTTGAAAATAAGTAAGACAGAGAGGACTTAACCATGGCAAGAGAAGCCTCAGCAGAAAGAAATACAAAAGAAACAGAAATCAAATTAAAAATAAATCTGGATGGAACCGGATACTCTGATATTGAGACAGGTGTGGGATTTTTTGACCATATGCTGGATGGATTTACCCGTCATGGACTTTTTGACCTCAGTGTCAGAGTCCATGGAGATCTTCAGGTGGATGATCATCACACCATTGAGGATACAGGAATTGTTCTGGGAACAGCATTAAAAGAAGCAATTGGTGACAAAAAGGGGATTAAGCGCTATGGAAGCTGCATCCTTCCTATGGATGAATCCCTGGTGCTCTGTGCGATCGATCTGTCCGGAAGACCTTACTTTGTATGGGATGCAGAGTTTACCACAGACAGGATTGGTGACATGTCCACAGAAATGGTGAAAGAATTTTTCTATGCCATTTCCTATGCCTGTGGCATGAATCTTCATATCAAGGTTCTGGCAGGTGGGAATAATCACCATGTAGCAGAAGCAATGTTCAAAAGTTTTGCCAAAGCACTGGACGCAGCCACATCCTATGATCCAAGGATCACAGATGTTCTGTCTACCAAGGGCAGTCTGTAAATTCTGAAGATTTACGAAAATATCAATCAACAAAATTATATGGAGACAGAAAATGGAAAATACAGTGAATTTAAAAAGCAGCATCGCATGGTCTGATTTTAAATTAAACAGTGATGGAATGGTACCTGTCATAGCTCAGGATTATCAGACAAACGAAGTACTGATGCTGGCGTATATGAATGAAGAAGCATTTAATACCACTCTTGAAACAGGTAAAATGACTTACTGGAGCAGAAGCCGCAATGAACTCTGGACGAAGGGACTCACATCCGGACATCTCCAGTTTGTAAAATCCCTTACACTGGATTGTGACAATGATACGATCCTTGCTAAAGTAGAGCAGATCGGTGCAGCCTGCCATACCGGAAACAGAACCTGTTTTTTCAAAGCCCTGACAGAAGTGTGATGAATAACGCGATAATATACATACAAGCCAAAATTCCATTGCCGCAGGCAATCTGGAATGAATTTTGCTACGTTACTGTGAACGGAGTGAACAGTAACACTAATGCCAAACATTAAAGGAAAATATACACGAATTGTATTGACATTTTTGGTAAAATGTGATAAAAAAAGAATATCCGAATTGAATATGTGCAATGTTATAACGCAAAGGTTGCATCGTACTTGATGCGCAAAAGAGAATCCGGTGAGAATCCGGAGCGATACCGTCACTGTGTATGGGAGCTGTTTTTCAGAAACCACTGGGAAACCGGGAAGGGAGAAACAGCGATGATCGAAGTCAGGAGAACTGCCTTGGCGTAGAATTTAAGGTCTGCGGTATACAGAACCTGTATTCTCATAACGATACATAGCTCTTTTATTAAATGAATCAGACAGAATCGGAAATTACAGATATATCTGGTACATATAAACCATGTATTTATGGGAAGGCGGTAGCTGCAGAATATGCAGCTGCCTTTTTTGTGCATACAATTGTCCGGAAATACGAGAAATAAAAGAGGAAAAACGAAATGAAAAGAAAATCCATGTTAGCCTTATTACTGGCAGTATCCATGACCTGTTCCATGACAGCAGCAACAGGTACAGTTGCTTTTGCATCTGATGATGCAGCAACAGAAGAGGCTGCAGATGACACAGAAGCAGCTGCAGACGATGCAGATGCAGCAGATACAGAGGAAGCATCTGATGATACAACAGAAGCTTCTGATGATGATCAGAAAGCCGCAGACGAAGTTGGTGCCCTGATCGATAAGATTTATGTTCAGGAAAGAACAGACACAACTGACGAAGACTGCAAAGCAGCAAAAGAAGCATGGGACAAACTTACAGATGCTCAGAAAGAACTGGTAACAGGTGAAGAAGCAAGCCCTGAATACTTTGGACGTGACACAGGTGATGCTTCCAAAGATGATCCTCGTAACCAGGATGAGATTGGTGAGAATGAACTTCTTGTAGTAAGTTTTGGTACATCCTTCAACGACAGCCGTGCAGAGGATATCAAAGGAATCGAGGATGCCCTTGCAAAAGCATATCCGGACTGGTCAGTAAGACGTGCATTTACAGCACAGATTATCATCAACCATGTACAGGCAAGAGATGATGAAGTAATCGATAATATGCAGCAGGCTCTTGACCGTGCAGTAGCTAACGGTGTTAAGAATCTTGTTGTACAGCCGACACATCTGATGCATGGTGCAGAATATGATGAAATGACAGAGGCAATTGATGGATACAAAGACAAATTTGAATCTGTTGCAATTGCAGAGCCAATGCTCGGTGAAGTTGGTGATGACGCTACAGTGATCAATGATGACAAGAAAGCAGTTGCTCAGGCAATCACAGATGAAGCTTGCAAGGAAGCTGGATTTGATGATATGAAAGCAGCAGCAGATGCAGGCACAGCATTTGTATTCATGGGACATGGTACATCCCATACAGCTAATGTAACCTATGACCAGATGCAGACACAGATGGATGATCTTGGATTCACAAACGCTTTCATCGGAACTGTAGAGGGAGAACCGGAAGACACAGCATGTGACAAGGTTATCGAGAAAGTAAAAGAAGCAGGATTCAAGAATGTGATCCTTCGTCCTCTGATGGTCGTTGCCGGAGACCACGCTAACAATGATATGGCCGGTGATGATGCAGATTCCTGGAAATCTCAGTTTGAAGCATCCGGTGATTTCGACAGTGTTGACTGCCAGATCGCAGGTCTTGGAAGAATTGCAGCAGTAGAAGATCTGTATGTGGCTCATACAAAAGCAGCAATTGATTCTCTTGGAGCATCTGACGATGCAGCGGCAGAAGATACTGATGCCGAAGCAGCAGATGACAGTGCAGACGATGCACAGGCAGATGACGCAGCTGAGACAACAGCTGATACTGCAGAGGCTGATGCTGAATAAAAAATATTGTTCAAACAAGATAAACTGCCCGGAGGACTTGCAAAAGTTTCCGGGCAGATATATTATATGATAAGAAAAAAAGAAGTCATAGCAATTCCATAAAATACTGCAAACAGTTCGCACGTTTCTGTTCATTCCGTTCACAGTAACGTGCGCACATCTGAGAAAGATCCAGAGGAACTGTCTTAATTGCATTATTTTCTGGAATTACTATAATATATTTGCCATCACCTGTTCAAAAGCCTGTTGCTCTGCAGCAGATGGGTTGAACAGCACGATAGAAAAAACTATAAAAAATATGAAGATAAGGGAGAAGAAATAATCATGAAGAAACGTTCATTTACATTATTAATGTCAGCACTTACTATTTCAGCTACTCTGATCGGTACAAGCCCGGTTGCTGCAAAGACAGATACTGATACGGCAACAGAAGAAACCACTGATAAAGAAGAAACCACTGCAAAAGATGCTGATTCAGAAAATACAGATAATAAAGAAACAGATGCATCCAAGGGTGATACATTAGAGGATGGCACCTACACAGCAGAATTTGATACAGACAGCGGAATGTTCCATGTAAATGAAACAAACGACGGAAAAGGAACCCTTACAGTAAAGGATGGCAAGATGACTATCCATGTAAGCCTTGCTTCAAAGAAAATTGTAAATCTTTTTGTGGGAAAGGCAGAAGATGCACAGAAAGACGGGGCAGAGATTCTTGAACCAACCACAGATACTGTTACATACAGCGATGGAATGAGTGAGGAAGTATATGGATTTGATATCCCGGTACCCGCAATTGATGAAGAATTCGATGTAGCTTTGATCGGAACAAAAGGAAAATGGTATGACCATAAGGTAAGTGTCAAAAATCCTGTAAAATCCGATGATACAGATGCAAAAAAAGATGATAAAGAAAATAAAGATGCAGATTCCAAAGCAGATGACACAGACAAAGATGCGAAAGACAGCAAGACAAGTGAAGGTAAGACTCTGGCAGATCTGAATCTTGAAGATGGCGACTATACCATGGATGTAACTCTTACAGGCGGTTCAGGAAGAGCAACCATTGATTCTCCTGCTGCATTAAGGTAGAAGGCGATAAAGCTACAGCAACTATCGTATGGAGCAGTCCGAACTATGATTATATGCTTGTGGATGGTGAGAAATATGAGCCGGTTAATAAAGATGGAAACTCCACTTTTGAAATCCCTGTCAGCGTATTTGATGCAGAGATGGAGGTAACAGCAGATACAGTAGCAATGAGTGAGCCTCACGAGATTGACTACACCTTAAATTTTGATTCCACAACTGCCAAAGAAGCAGAAAAAACAGCAAATAATCATATACAAACAAAGAAACAATTATGAAGATGAAAAACATAATAAAGAAACAGCAAAAAACAATATTTATCGGTTTTATATCAGTTGCATTATTTATTATCTGTATATGCACTGTCTGTACAGCATACGCAGCAGATAAAGACAATGCAAAAACTCCTGTGGATATCCCGGGACTTACCTATGATCACAGTATGGAACTTTCCTACGCAGAAGAATTCAGCGTAGACTATTACAATGATGGCTATGCTCTGATCACTATCAATCAGGAAGGACAGTTTCTTGTAGTTCCAGAGGGAAAAAAGGCTCCAAAGGGGCTTGAAAAAGATATCACAGTTATTCAACAACCGCTGAACAACATCTATCTGGTAGCAACCTCTGCTATGGATCTTTTCCGCGCAATTGACGGTATTGACAGCATTCGTCTTTCAGGAACTCAGGAGAATGGATGGTATATCCAGGAAGCAAAAGATGCCATGGAATCCGGAAAAATGATTTATGCAGGCAAGTACAATGCACCGGATTATGAACTGATCCTGAATGAAGGCTGTGGTCTTGCCATTGAATCAACTATGATCCACCATAATCCGGAGGTGGAAGAGAAACTGGAACAGTTTGGTATCCCGGTAATGGTAGAACGTTCCAGTTATGAGAGCCATCCTCTGGGAAGAACTGAATGGATGAAACTCTATGCTGTGCTTCTCGGAAAGGAAGATGTAGCTGAGAAGGCATTTAAGGAGCAGACAGACAAGCTTGACAAAGTTCTGACCTCTGATGATAAAGATACAGGTAAAACAGTAGCATTCTTTTACATTAATTCCACAGGTGCTGTCAATGTGCGAAAAAATGGTGATTATGTTTCAAACATGATCGAGCTTGCAGGCGGCAAATATGTTCCCGAAGATACAGGAGAAAGTGATAACGCTTTGTCTACCATGAATATGCAGATGGAAGAATTTTATGCCAAAGCAAAAGATGCGGACTATATCATCTATAACAGTACTATCGACGGTGAACTTTCTACTATTGATGAACTGCTGGCAAAAAGTAATCTTCTGGCAGATTTTAAGGCAGTGAAGGATGGAAATGTGTGGTGTACGGGGAAAAATCTTTTCCAGGAAACCACTGAGCTTGGAACTATGATTGAAGATATTCATACAATTCTTACTACAGATGATGATTCGCTGGATGAACTTGCATATATGCATAAGTTAAAATGATATTTGTAACTTTTCGGCACACTCGAATCCGCATCCTATGCGATTGGTATAGTTATTTACGAATGGCACTGAAATATGTTTGCGGGATTCTGCAGAACTGCCAAAAGCAGGAAATATAAAAACAAAAGGAACAAAAAATATGGATGACAAAAAACGTACAGCCAGATACTGGATAGCATTTTTTATACTGGCGGTGTTTCTGGTGATTTTATTTGTCTGGAATGTAAATGCCGGAAGCATTCATCTTTCAGTGGGTGAGATTCTGAATATTATTTTCAGACATCAGGGAGATGCGACTGCTTACAATATAATATGGGAAATCCGTCTTCCCAGGATTCTGTCAGTGATCATTCTTGGAGGAGCACTTTCTGTATCCGGATTTCTTCTTCAGACATTTTTTAATAACCCTATTGCAGGTCCCTTTGTACTTGGAATTTCTTCAGGAGCCAAGCTGGTAGTTGCACTTCTGATGATTTATTTTCTGAGCAGATCTATTTCCATGGGTTCTGCAGCCATGATCATTGCAGCATTTATCGGTTCTATGATTTCCATGGGATTCGTCCTGCTGGTTGCAAAAAAAGTCCACAACATGTCCATGCTGGTTATCAGCGGTGTCATGATCGGTTACATCTGTTCTGCAGTTACAGATTTCGTAGTTACATTTGCGGATGACTCCAATATCGTCAATCTTCACAACTGGTCACTGGGAAGCTTTTCAGGAATGTCCTGGGGTAATGTGAAGGTAATGACAACAGTAGTTCTGCTCACAATGGTGATCGTGTTCTTTATGTCCAAACCTATCGGTGCCTACCAGCTGGGTGAAGTTTATGCCCAGAATATGGGAGTGAATATCAAGCTGTTCCGCATAGGACTGATTCTCTTATCCAGTATTCTGTCTGCCTGTGTGACAGCTTTTGCAGGACCAATTTCTTTTGTTGGCATTGCAGTGCCTCACATTGTAAAAAGCCTGCTGAAAACAGCCAGACCGCTCCTTGTGATCCCGGCCTGTTTTCTGGGAGGGGCAGTATTCTGTCTTTTCTGTGATCTGATCGCCAGAACCGTATTTGCACCTACAGAACTCAGTATCAGTTCCGTAACAGCAGTGTTTGGCGCACCGGTTGTAATCTATATCATGATCCGCAGACAGAAGAGAAATTGATATAAAAAGCAGGAGCAGAATACGCTATCCGGGCAGATTACTATAAGATGCAGCATAAAAAGGAAAACAGGAAAAAATATGTCAGAGAAAATAGCAGATGTAATAAAGGAAACAGAAAATAACAAAGCAGACCGGCAGGAACAGTATTTTTTCCGTACGGATCAGCTGACTGTGGGATATGACGGAAAACCTCTTATCAGAGAAATCAATATTCAGCTGAAAAAGGGAGAAATCCTCACTCTCATCGGTCCTAACGGTGCCGGAAAATCCACTATTCTTAAAAGCATCACCAGACAGCTTGCCACGATCAGCGGTACTGTTTATCTGGATAAAGAAAAAATGGCAAAGATGACCAATAAAGAGGTCTCTCAGAAACTGGCAGTCGTGCTCACAGAGCGTATGCGTCCGGAACTGATGACCTGCGAAGACATTGTAGCCACAGGGCGTTATCCTTATACAGGAACTTTGGGAATACTCTCCGCAGAGGATAAGACAAAGGTAAAGAAATCAATGGAAACCGTCCATGCATGGGATTTAAAAGACAGGGATTTTACAGCCATCAGCGATGGTCAGAGACAACGAATCCTTCTTGCCCGGGCTATCTGTCAGGAGCCGGAGATCATTGTACTGGATGAGCCGACTTCTTTTCTGGATATCCGTCATAAGCTGGAACTTCTTACCATTTTGAAACAGATGGTGCTGGATCATCAGCTTACAGTGATCATGTCGCTGCATGAGTTGGATCTTGCACAGAAAATATCTGATAAAGTTATCTGTGTACATGGAGAATATATAGAAAAATACGGTGCTCCGGAAGAAATCTTTACTTCTGAGTATATTCGGAAGTTGTATGGAATTACCAGAGGAAGCTATAATGCTGCTTTTGGATGTGTGGAGATGGATCCGCCCAGAGGTGAACCTCAGGTGTTTGTAATTGGCGGTAATGGAAGCGGAATTCCGTATTATCGAAAACTGCAGAGACAGGGAATTCCGTTTGCGGCAGGAGTGCTTCACACGAATGATGTAGACTGTCAGGTAGCCGGTGCACTTGCAGACCAGGTGATTACAGAGAAACCTTTCGAAAGTATTTCACAGGAATCTTATGATAAGGCTGTAGAATTGATGAAAAAATGTCAGAAAGTTATCTGTCCTCTGAAAGACTTCGGAACAGTGAATGCCGCAAACAGGGAACTGCTTCGCCTTGCGCGGGAACTGGGAATACTGGCAGAGCTATAGTACATCGTTTTCGAAATAATATTATTATTTCATGTATATGTATGCTATAATGGATACCATCAATCATCCAAAGGAGAGAAATATGGATAAGTTATACATTGTTATCCCGGCATACAATGAGCAGGATAACATTGAACAGGTCATTAATGACTGGTATCCTTTTATAGAGAAGCATAACGGAAACGGTCAGTCACGTCTGATTGTCATTGATGACGGGAGCAAAGATTCTACATATGAAAAACTGAAACAGTGTACAAAGACACGCCCTCTGCTGATTCCGATAACAAAACCAAACGGCGGTCATGGTGCAACTGTGCTTTATGGCTATAAGTATGCACTCAAAAATGGTGCAGATTACATTTTCCAGACAGATTCAGACGGCCAGACACTGCCGGAAGAATTTGAACCGTTCTGGAAACGAAGACAGAAATATGATATGGTCATTGGCTGGAGAAAAGACAGACAGGATGGAATATCACGTGTTTTTGTAACAAAAACTCTGAAACTGGTTATCCGTATCTGTTTTGGGGTAAATCTGACAGATGCCAACACTCCGTACCGTTTGATGAAAGCAGAGACGATGGCCAGGTACATACATCTGATCCCGAAGGATTTTAATCTTTCCAATGTACTTCTGGCTGTTATTTATAAGAAGAAGGGATGCAGCATCAAATTTCTTCCTGTCACATTCAGACCTCGTCAGGGCGGGGTGAATTCCATTAACATGAAGAAAATCTGTAAGATCGGAAAACAGGCGGTAATAGATTTTGTGAAATTGAACAGGATTATCCGCCGAACATAAAAAAATGATGAAAAAAAACTGTTGTTTCTACAGTGATCGTGAGGAACAGCAGTTTTTTATGTTATAGGAAATTACTCCGTAATGTTCCTATAACATAAAAAAGCTCCGGGCGGGATTCTTTCTTGTATTTTCAGATAAATGTCGAATCATATCATAAGATGTCGGACGAAATAAATTGACATTTTCTTTAAACAAAATTACAATTATAGTTGTAATAAGACAGAAAACGGTATGTACGATCTGCACACATCGGGTACATAACACACATAACACAACAAATCAACATATAACAAAACAACACACACAGGTAACAAGGTTACCACAAATGTAAAAATAATAATAGGGAGAAAAGAATAAGATGAACAAAATGAATGAATTGTGCGAAATGGAATTAACAGGTCGTTACGAGGAGAAACTTTCTGCTCTGAAAGCGGAAATCAGTGCAGCAGATGAGTATATCAGGCAGGATAACAGTGACCTGACGGAATTTGAGAACCGATATGAGCGCTTAGATATCCCGTATCGTGTAAAAAGATTTCTGGATGACTATATTGCGTGTATGCAGACAAAATATGAACGTCTTGCAGACCTGTGCTATCTGGCAGGAGAACAAGGATTATAAAAAAAATCTTGTTTTATCTGTCGAAATAAAGTATTGTAGTAATATACTATATTTACGACAGATAAGGAGAAAATGCGTTATGTACAGAAAGAAAAATTTTATAAGTCTGGGAATGAGCCTGGTTCTGGCAGCAGGAATTACGGTAACACCTGTAACAGCAGCAGATTTCACAGATGGTACAGTTTCTGAATTTAATTCAGATGATGCAACAGAATTTGATGTACAACAGGAAACTGCGGATAATGCGGAGTTTGCATCAGATACAGAGGATAGCATTTCGGACAAAGCAGGTTCAAATGAAGCAGATTCAGACGAAGAAGTCTTTGCAGAGGCTGTAATTCCGGACGAAAACGGTGCTGTGGATAACAGACAGCTTCTGGAGAAATATCTGAATGACATTCTGTACGGACAGGATCCGGACACACAGCCAGCAGCTTCTCTGGGTGAGGATGTACTGAATGGACAGCAGCAGACCTTATATGAGGAACTTAAGAGTAAAATCAGCGCAGTGGCATCGAAAGGTGGTTCTACCAGGTTTAAAGTCAGTTCAGATCTGGGACTGACCTGGCAGACAACAGCAAGCGGTAATGCGCTCAAAAGAGAAGTAGCCGCACACCTTAATGAACTGGATATTTCAAAGATTATCGATTGCCTGGCTGTAGATTGTCCATATGAATTGTACTGGTACGAAAAGACTGCAGCTACTACCTGGCAGTATGGTTACAGCACAAAGGCAACAGGAAACAAAACAACTGTAAAAATTGAAAATCTTTCCATATCTATGCCGGTGATCAGCAGTTATGCTTCCGGTAAATATAAAGTAAATGCAGGGATTGTACAGCTTGCAAAAAGTGCAGCAGAAAATGCCAGAATGATCGTAAAAGAATTTCAGGGTTATACAGAGACAGAAAAGCTGTACGGATATAAAGAAATGATCTGCTACCTGACTTCCTACAATGATGATGTGACGGAGGATGATGAATACGGAGATCCATGGCAGTTAATCTATGTTTTTGACGGAGATGACAGTACTAATGTGGTCTGTGAAGGTTATTCCAAGGCATTTCAGTATCTGTGCGATCTCAGTGACATTACCTGCTATACAGTGACCGGTATGATGAATGGCGGTACAGGTGAAGGTCCTCATATGTGGAATATTGTGGCAAATAACGGTAAATATTATATGGCAGATATCACAAACAGCGATGAAGGAACAGTTGGAGAAGACGGAGGTCTGTTTCTGGATACTCCGATTTCAGGAAGTATTTCCCGGGGCTATACATATGCGACAGACAGTGCGAATATATATTTTGCATATGACAAAGAAGCAAAGAGCTTATATGGAACCGGAAAAAATTCCATTCTTTATATGACGAAGGAAACGTATTCTGCTGATGATTTGACTGCAAAACCGGCAAAAACTTCAATTACAGGTATATCAAACAGGACTGCCGGAAAACTTGTGATTACATGGAAAAAGGCAAAGAGTGCAGACGGATATGAGATCTATCGCCGGGCAGGAACCACTAATCCATACGTAAGAGCAGCGGTAATTAAATCCGGTTCAACTACAAAATACACAAATGCAAAACTGAAAAAAGGACATACATATTATTACAGAATCCGTTCATACAGATATGATGAGAATGGAAGAAAGATATACAGCGGCTGGTCAACAGTAAAGAAGCAGAAGGTAAAATGAAATCGGTAATCAGAAAAAGACACAAAGGATAACGTGAATAAAACAATGATGAAAGTACTTTCGTAAAAACAGAGTACACAGTTTCAGGGGATTTTCTTGCCATATGTGGAACATCATGATACAATGAGACACGATATGACAGAGAGAACCCCTGAAATTTTATTATATTATAAGAAATTACTCCATAATGCTCTTATAATATAATAAAGCAGTATTTTTATAATACTGTAAATATCTGGAAAATATGGGAGGAATAAATATAAATGTGTGGAATTGTTGGATTTACAGGTAATCATCAGGCAGCACCTATATTATTATATGGTCTGTCCAGACTTGAATATAGAGGTTATGATTCAGCGGGACTTGCAGTTCGCGACGGCGAAGGTGATACAGAGGTTATTAAAGCGAAAGGCAGACTGAAAGTTCTTGCAGATAAAACTAATAATGGAGAATCTGTACCTGGAACATGTGGTATCGGACATACCCGTTGGGCGACACATGGAGAACCATCTGAGACAAATGCGCATCCCCATATGAGTGATGACGGTAACGTAGTAGCAGTTCATAATGGAATCATTGAGAATTATCAGGAACTGAAAGACAAACTGATCCGCAATGGCTATGAGTTTTATTCATCTACAGACACTGAAGTAGCAGTTAAACTTGTAGATTATTATTATAAGAAATATCTCGGAACACCGGTAGATGCCATTAACCATGCAATGGTCCGTATCCGCGGTTCCTATGCTCTTGCGATCATGTTTAAAGACTACCCGGGAGAGATTTATGTGGCAAGAAAAGACAGCCCGATGATCCTTGGGGTGGAGAACGGTGAATCTTACATTGCATCCGATGTTCCTGCAATTTTAAAATACACCAGAAATGTATATTATATTGGAAATCTGGAGATGGCTCGTATCAGAAAAGGGGAGATCACGTTCTACAATCTGGATGGTGATGAGATCCAGAAAGAGCCGAAAACAATTGAATGGGATGCAGAAGCGGCGGAGAAAGCGGGATTTGAACATTTCATGATAAAAGAAATTCATGAACAGCCGAAAGCAGTTCGGGATACTTTGAATTCTGTACTCAAAGATGATCGTATTGATTTCTCAGAAGTAGGTCTTACAGATGAGGAAATCAAAAAGATCAGCCAGATCTATATTGTAGCCTGTGGCTCTGCTTACCATGTGGGAATGGCAGCCCAGTATGTGATTGAAGATCTGACAAGGATTCCGGTACGTGTGGAACTGGCATCGGAATTCCGATACAGAAATCCGATTTTAGATCCGGAAGGTCTTGTGGTCATTGTCAGCCAGTCAGGGGAAACAGCAGACAGCCTTGCGGCACTTCGTGAGGCGAAACAGAGAGGTATCCGTACACTGGGAATTGTCAATGTGGTAGGTTCTTCCATTGCCAGAGAAGCGGATAATGTTTTTTACACTCTGGCGGGACCGGAAATTTCTGTAGCAACTACCAAGGCATACAGTACTCAGCTGATTGCCTCCTATGCATTGGCAGTGCAGTTTGGAAAAGTCAGAGAACAGATTACAGAAGAAAAATATCAGGAGCTGATCGCAGAGCTGAAAACACTTCCGGATAAGATTGCCAAGATTATTGAAGATGACAAAGAGCGTATCCAGTGGTTTGCGGCTAAGCAGGCAAATGCCAGGGATGCTTTCTTTATCGGGCGTGGTATTGACTATGCCATCAGTATGGAAGGCAGCCTGAAGATGAAAGAAGTCAGTTATGTACACACAGAAGCTTATGCGGCCGGAGAACTGAAACATGGCACAATCTCTCTGATTGAGGACGGAACTCTTGTGATCGGTATTCTCACGCAGAATCATCTCTATGAGAAAACAGTCTCCAATATGGTAGAATGTAAGAGCCGCGGTGCATACCTGATGGGACTCACCACATATGGACATTATAATATAGAAGATACTGCAGATTTCACAGTTTATATTCCGAAAACAGATCCACACTTTGCAACTTCACTGGCAATTATTCCTTTGCAGCTGCTTGGCTACTATGTCAGCGTAGCCAAAGGCCTGGATGTAGATAAGCCGAGAAATCTGGCTAAGAGTGTAACTGTAGAATAGTGCCGGGAAAACAATATAATATGTAGCGTAATGCCACAGACTGTAAAGGATTAATACGGTCTGTGGCATTTTTTCAAAATCCCAGAATCTCATGAAAATAGATCTGATTTTGAATAACAGAAGGATGTTCAGGTTTCAGTGTTCTGGCTTTCCGGTGAAATTCAAAAGCTTCTTTGTGCATTCCGGATTTGTCCAGACATACACATAATTGCAGAAATGGTATGAAATTATGGCAGTCCGGAATATAGAATCCTCCGTTTTGGCTGTTGTCCGGTGCAAGAAGTGCCTGATGATACCAGTGAGCTGCCATGGAAAAGTTCTGTTTCATAAAAAATATTTTCCCAATCTCACAGCATATTTCGGCTCTTGGAATATCTGACATGAAACTGTGAAACAGTATCTCAAGAGCATACTGGTCATTGCCTGATGCCTGATAACAATAGGAGAGAACCAGACAACTGTCCAGTCTGTTTTCAATCCAGCCGTCCGGCTCTTTCAGAAATTTTTTCAGAACACAGATGGCATACTCGTATTGCTTATGATAAAAAAGTTCCCGGCCATAATAAAATAAGTCTCTGGATTCCAGAGGCTCTCCTTCTTCAATCATCTGTTGATAGATGTGCAGATTTCGAAAGGAAGAGCAGGGTTTTATTTTGCGATGTTCAATCTGTATGGGAGAATAAAGGATGTTCCCGGTGGGAATGATGGATTCATGAACTCTTCCCCGCCATCTGAAATTTCGGGAAGTTTTTAAGATGCGTTCTCTGTAACAGGAGAATGCAGCATGATTCCATTCATCGAAATCTGTGACATAATCCATCATAACCATATCTGTGTTCGGACTCAGTGTTTCTTTTAATTGTTTTAGTCTGTACAGATTTTCCTGAGTGATCATGTCGTCTGCATCCAGCCACATCCAGTAATCAGTACTGACTTTTTCCGAAATAAAATTCCGGGCAGCAGAAAAATCATTTTTCCATGGAAAATCATAAACTTCTGCTGTAAATTCTCTGATAATTTCTTTGGTCCTGTCTGTAGAACCGGTATCACAGATAAGAATTTTGTCTACAATTTCTTTCATGGGTTTCAGGATACGCGGCAATACTTTTTCTTCATTTTTTACAATCATACAAAGGCTGAGAGAAATCATGGAAGATAATTTAAAGCACCTTTTGAGAAAATCAGGAGGAGCATTTGCCCCTCCTGAGGTTTAAGTTGCAAGAAGTCCGGCTGCGCGGAGATTTGCGAGAAGCTGATTAAACTGGGTTACAATATCTGTCTGACCTGTGGCATCTGCTACGGCCGCTGCCGGAGCTACAGTACCGGCAGGTCCGGTAGCACCAGTGGCACCAGTAGGTCCGGCAGGTCCGGCAGCACCAGTAGGTCCGATAGCTCCGGCAGGTCCGGCAGGGCCAGTGGCTCCGGTAGCTCCGACAGGTCCGGTAGCGCCAGTGGCTCCAACAGGTCCGACAGGACTGGGTACCTTGAAGTCCGGGTTCACCCTGGGGGCCTGAGGTCCATTGGACCAACGGGACCGGGACAGCCTCTGGGTCCGGTAGGACCAGGACAACCGCGCGGCCCCTGAGGTCCCTGACAGTCACAGCTGCAGCGATTGTTATTGTTACAACAGGATGTACCGGATAATTCCGGATCATCTGAGGTATGACGACTAAACAGCATAGAAAAGTATCACCTCTGGAAAATCCTATATCGTCAGACTAGACAGTCTGCCCGGCAGACTGTAATTTTACAGGACATTCCGGCAGTTGTCGTGGAATCTGACAATAATAGATTGCAGTTCTCGATATTAGTATATGTTTCATATGTGAGTTTGTGACTTACTATTGTATAACTGTCAACTACCCATTACCTAAAGGCAATGGGCTTGTAACTGCCCAGTCGTAGTAACGGTTTACGCCTTCGACCTTTTATCCCCAATAGGTATTGCTACCTAAAGTGGCGTTACATCATAGGGTGGTTGACAGCATCCTTTACAGACAA
>ENA-OQBJ01000214-OQBJ01000214.1-human-gut-metagenome-genome-assembly--contig:-NODE-214-length-31246-cov-4.429898_pt1 | contig 31246 bp, 29 predicted proteins | sample MGYA00242743_ERZ504545 | MGnify/ENA primary metagenome ERZ504545 (study PRJEB26092, sample SAMD00036252) | human gut metagenome | host: Homo sapiens | study: EMG produced TPA metagenomics assembly of... | reverse complement strand
TTTTTGCTTAAATAAATTTTACTTTCTGTCCCGTCAAGAAGCCGTTTTATGTTCTTTTTATGTCTGTAAAATGCCAGTACTGTCAAGAGCCCCATAACAATATAAAGCTCGATCATATGATAAGAATCCATATGATAAGACCCCATCTGTCCAAATACGATCATACTGATAAATGCAGCCAGATATGCACTTACCGAACACAGAGAAACATAGTGTGTCAGGAAAAACAGTCCGAAAAATACAATTGCACAGATCACAAAAATCCGCCAGTCAAAAGCAATCACAAGTCCTACAGATGCAGCTACGCCCTTCCCGCCCTTAAAATTAAGATAAAACGGAAAATTATGCCCCAGAATACACCCAGCTGCTGCATAAAGGCTCAGAAGTGGCAGAATATCTCCATAAGAATTTCCGAATATTGCTCTTACGATCAGGATGGCCGCAATACACTTCAGACAGTCACACAACAGATTCAATGCCCCGGCCTTTTTGCCAAGTGTACGCAGTACATTTGTAGAACCCAGATTTCCGCTTCCCTGTTTGCGGATATCAATATGATAAATCTTTCCTAAAATGTATGCGGTCTGAAAAAGTCCGCATGCATATCCAATTGCAATACAAATCAGGCGTTCCATGATTATTCTTTTTCACCTCGTTCACGAATAATGAATTTCAGTGATGTTCCCGCAAATCCAAAGGCATCCCTGATCTTGTTCTCCAGATATCTGGTATAAGAGAAATGCATCAGCTCTTTGTCATTTACAAAGATAACAAATGTAGCGGTTTGACAGCCACCTGTGTCATATAGTAAATCTTCAGACGTTTTCCCTTGTCAGACGGAGGCTGCTGCATTGCCACTGCCTCAGAAAGGATTTCATTCAGGACACCTGTCTGGATTCGCAGTGTCTGGTTTTCGATAACCGCATCGATCGTTTCAAACATTCTGGAAATCCTGAGTCCTGTTTTTGCAGAAATAAATACCAGCTCCGCATAGGGCATATATGCCAGAACCTCGCGGATTCTGTTTGTGTGCTTATAAATAGTCTTATCATTCTTTTCAATGGCATCCCATTTATTTACTGCAATGATAACACCCTTTCCTCTTTCGTGGGCAATCCCTGCGATCTTGGCATCCTGTTCTGTAACACCCTCTGATGCATCGATCATTACAATGACAATATCTGCACGTTCTACTGCAGTCACTGTACGGATCACACTGTATCTCTCAATCTCCTCTTTAACTTTTCCCTTACGGCGAAGTCCAGCAGTATCAATAAAGATATAATCCTTTCCCTGCCATTTTACTCTGGTATCTACCGCATCTCTTGTAGTTCCGGCAATATCAGAAACAATCACACGGTCTTCTCCCAGAAGTTTGTTTACCAGTGACGATTTTCCTACGTTTGGTTTTCCCACAATGGCAATTCTCGGGATTTCATCATCTTCTTCTGTATCTGCATCCTCAGGGAAATGTTTTGCCACTTCATCCAGCATATCACCCAGCCCCATACGGTTTGCCGCAGAAATCGGAATCGGTTCACCGATACCAAGGTTATAGAACTCATAAACATCCATCATAAATTTCTGGATACTGTCTACCTTATTCACAACAAGGACAACCGGTTTGCCGCTGCGTCGGAGCATATCTGCCACCTTCGCATCGGAATCCACCAGTCCCTGATGAACGTCTGTGATAAAGATGATAACATCTGCCGTATCAATGGCAATCTGTGCCTGCTCTCTCATCTGAGAAAGGATGATGTCACTGCTGTCCGGCTCAATACCGCCTGTATCGATCATGGTAAATGTCTTGTCCAGCCATGTCACATCTGCATAAATTCTGTCTCTTGTAACGCCGGGTGTATCTTTTACAATAGAAATCTTCTCACCTGCCAGCGCATTAAACAATGTGGATTTACCTACATTAGGCCTGCCCACTATCGCTACTACCGGTTTGCTCATATATCTGTCTCCTTCTTATCTTTTTATGGTCTGGTGCTTCGATCAGACAGTTTACCAGGTCAGCACCCGGTTCATCTACCACTACAACTTCCGTCTTAAGAGCCTGTCTGACATCTTCCACCGTCAGGTCATCCAGAAAAACATCCTCGCCACTTCTGAGCATATTGCATGGGATCAGTACTTTTTCTCCCAGATTTCTCTGCGCAAGCTGATCCATAAGATCAGTAGCTGTGATCAGACCGGAAACTGTGATCTTCTCTCCAAAGAAATTATTCTTTACTGCATATACTTCAGCCTGGACATTCGGAAATTTCTTCTGTACCAGTTTTATCATTTTACCTATATAAGGCGCTGCCAGCCGTCCTGTTGCAACAGTGGCATTTACCTCTCTGTCATCGCCTTCAAGCTGCTCAAGTCTCTCTTTTACCTCTGTTTCAAGCAGACGCATCATACCAACACCATTCTCCAGCTGAAGGTATCCGTCATATCTGCCCTCCTCAGGAAGTTCATATCCTGCAAGAATATACCATTCATCCGAAGCATGTACAAAATGAATACCATGCTTCTTCACCATGATCTTCTGCCACCGCTCTACCTGACTGATCAGATACCTTGCATCCTCTTTATCAAAAGATTCCAGTGGATACAGACCTTTTCGATACCTGGAAAGGCCTACAGGTACGATTGAAACACTCTGCAGTACAGGCGCATATTCCGACAGTTTTTCCAGACTGTATTCCAGTTCATCCCTGTCATTAATCCCCTTGCAGAGCACAATCTGCCCGTTCATGGTCACATCACCTTTATAAAGCCTGTCAACTTTTGCAAGGGCATCTCCGGCAAATCGATTATGGAGCATTTTACAGCGAAGCTTAGGATTCATAGTCTGAAACGATACATTAATCGGGGAAAGATGAAACTTGATAATACGATCCAGATCATAGTCACTCATATTGGTAAGGGTAACATAGTTTCCCTGCAGGAATGACAATCTGGAATCGTCATCTTTAAAATATAAAGTTTCTCTCATACCGGGCGGCATCTGGTCTATAAAACAGAAAATACAGTGATTGGAACAGGAGCGGTACTCATCCATAAGACTGTTCTCAAACTCCACGCCAAGATCATCTTCATATTCCTTTTCTACTTCCAGTTCCCATTCCTCGCCATTCTTCTTTCGGATAAGGAGCGTAACAAATTCGTCATTCATCAGATAACGATAATCAAACACATCCTCTACCGGCTGGCCGTTAATGGAAAGCAGCGCATCTCCCGGTTCCAGCTCCAGTTCTTCTCCGATACTGTCCGGAAGAACTCTGGATATTATGTGTAAATTTTTTTTCATGAATTTTACTCCATTGGAATGTAACCGGAAATTGTGTGTGGGATAAACTTTTCCGGCACATTTTGTTTCTCGATCATTCAGGAGCCGCTGATTTATTTACTGTGCAGGCACAGTAACTTTCTGACATTTACTCCTGATATCATATGACAGTAATTCCGGACAAAATATACCTGCGCCCAGAATCCACTATCTTTTATATCATAACAATTGTAAAAGAAAAAATCAATAAATTCCTTGACGTATTTTAGGGCAAATGTTATATATTATATTGAAATCTATTTTTTGAGTATAAAATCACTACTTAGGAGGAGTATTATGCCAAACATAGAATTGTTGGAAAAATCCATGCCGGTTGCACCTATCCGTATTGCAGCTCTTGGATGCAGAGAACTTGCAGAAGAAGTTGACAGAAAACTTGTTAAATTCCGTAAAGAGCTGGTTGAACGCAAACAGCTCAGTGCTATTCCCCAGGGATACAGCGAAGAATCATTTATTGTAGAATGTGAATGCCCCCGTTTCGGAACCGGTGAGGGTAAAGGTTATATTAAAGAATCCGTTCGTGGCACTGACCTTTATATTATGGTTGATGTGACCAATTACAGTGAATCTTATACTGTATGCGGACACGAGAACCATATGTCTCCTGACAACCATTTCCAGGATCTTAAACGAATTATTTCCGCTGCAACAGGCAAGGCACACCGTATCAATGTAATTATGCCGTTCCTTTATGAAGGCCGCCAGCACAGACGTACTAAAAGAGAATCTCTGGACTGTGCACTGGCACTGAGGGAGTTAAGCGATATGGGAGTTTCCAATATCATTACCTTTGATGCCCATGATCCACGTGTCCAGAACTCTATTCCGCTGAATGGTTTTGATAACTTTTTCCCTACTTATCAGTTTTTAAAAGCTCTGATCAAGAGTGTGCCGGATCTTCGTGTTGACAATGACCATCTGATGATCATCAGCCCTGATGAAGGTGCCATGTCAAGAGCTGTATATTTCTCCAACATCCTTGGAGTAGATATGGGTATGTTCTACAAACGTCGTGATTACTCTACAATCGTCAATGGAAAGAATCCTATTGTTGCGCATGAATTCCTCGGAGATTCCGTAGAAGGCAAAGATGTTGTAGTTATCGATGACATGATTTCCTCCGGCGGAAGTATGCTGGATGTTGCCAAACAGTTAAAGGAACGCAACGCAAAGAGAGTATTTGTATGCACTACCTACGGTCTGTTCACAGACGGTCTGGATAAATTTGATGAATATTACGAGAAAGGCTGGCTTGACAGAGTGATTACAACCAACCTGAATTACCGCATTCCGGAACTTCTCGAAAGACCATATTATGTAGAAGCAAATATGAGCAAATATCTTGCGAGCATCATTGATATCATCAATCATGATGTTTCCGTTGAGAAGGTTCGTTCCAGCAACGAAAAGATCATGTCTCTTATGGAAAAAGTAAATTCCAGATAGTTTTTCCGGCAGATGAATACGAAAAGGGGGAGCTGTTAACCAGCTCCCCCCTTTTTCGTATTGTACAGTTAATCTGCAAATTCAGGATTACTCACTTCGCACTGTTGTGCTTATAACAATTTCAGGTTTTATGAACGTATACCAAGAAAAGCCCCAAGATTTCCCCTTTTTCCATGGGAAGCCCTGTGAGAAAAGAGAAACTCAGGATTACAGCAGGTACAGAGATTTGGCATGGAAATGTTTTCTTCCGGGATTCCCGCTTCCAGAAAAATAATCTTGTTTGCCATCCACAGATTTAACTGATATTTTCCGTTTTCTTTTCTGTAAAACAGCTTGTTCCGGTATTTCTTATCAAAAACCTTTTCAAATTCTTCAATCACATCTTCGCTGACTTCATAACACTCCTGACAGATAGACGGTCCGATGGCCACTTTCAGATCTTTCGGATTACTTCCATACTCTTCAGACATCTTTTCTATGGTAACTGCACCGATTTTCTGGACCGTACCTCTCCATCCCGAATGAGACAGTCCAATCGCGTGATTTGCCGGATCAGCAAAATACAGTGGAACGCAATCCGCATAAAAGGTTGCGAGAACCAGCCCCGGAACATTTGTGATCATTCCATCTGTATCTGTATAATCACGCGGGATCACAATTCCCTTTCCGCGGTCTTTCTCTGTTACTTTCCGCACATTGTTGGTATGAGTCTGATCAGATGTAACGATGCTGTTCATATCAAATCCCATAGCATCAGAAATCCTTCTGTAATTTTCTTTCACGCAGGACTCCTCATCGCCTCTTGTAAAACTCAGGTTCATAGAACTGTAGATTCCTCTGCTCACTCCGCCAAAGCGGGTGCTGAATCCATGAACAAGCCAGTTCATTTCTTCATATGCGGGATATGTAAGAAATGTAACATCTTTATTGTTTTTTACATTCATCTTTGGAATCTGTTCACTGTTCCATTTTATCTTCATATTTCATTATTCCCTTCCTGCTGTATGGCAGATTATTCATCAAAGCAGTTTCTATAATTATTAGAGGATTGCAATATATTCAAACGCATTCTTAACCCAGTGTATTTCATCCCCGTCAATTCCTGCCACATCGAAACGGCATGGGATATCCACATTGTGATATTCCACGGTAAGAAAATACCTTGCCACCTTACATATGGTTTTCTGTTTAGCAGGATTTACTGCAGCCAGCGAATAACCGGAACTATTGTCTTTCCTGTATTTTACCTCAACAAAAACAAGATATTCTCCATCTCTGGCAATCAGATCAATTTCTCCAAATCTGCATCTGTAATTATATCTCAGAATAAATAATCCCTGCTGTTTCAGATAATCAGCAGCTTTTCGTTCGTAACAGCTTCCGGTAGACCGGGTATTTTTATGCAAATTCTTCCATCCATTTCTTTTTATATTATATGTAGGCATCTTTTGTTGTTACTGTGCATCACTCAGTGTATTGTTGTGTACTGAAGGATAGTAACCCTTTTGCGACTGTTTATATGAAATGTGTAATAAAGGTCTTTCTGTGGATCAGGGTTTCTCCGTATTTTTTCAGTGCCGCAATATGATCGGCAGAACATATCCTTATTTGATGCAAAGCCATATTCCGGGAACACTTTATCATATTCTTCCATCATTCTGTCCCTTGTCACTTTTGCAACAATACTTGCTGCTGCAATGGAAACACTCTTTGCATCTCCCTTAATAATGGGAACCTGCGGAATGGTGATCTGAGGAATCGTGACTGCATCATTGAGAAGAAGCTGAGGAACCACTTCCAGTTTACTTACCGCCTCCCGCATTGCCTCATAAGTAGCCTGAAGGATATTGATCTCATCAATACGCTCCGGGCTGCGCATACCGATTCCTACTGAAACCGCTTCCCTCATAATCACATCATACAGTTCTTCTCTTTTGGAAGCACTGAGTTTCTTGGAATCGTTCAGATAAAGGATCCGGCTGTCCTGTGGCAGAATTACTGCACATGCCACAACCGGGCCTGCAAGGGGGCCTCTTCCCACTTCATCAATTCCGCATAAATAACCAAGATGTTCATATTTATGCTCATATACCTTCATATTTTCAATACGCTGCTTCTCCGCTTCCAGAGCTGCTTCCTTTTTGCGGCACTGTGCGATCAGCTTTTGCACACCACTTCTTGTATCTTCTTTATAAATTTCATATAAAGCCGGGTAGCTGCTCATATCTGCTGCAGCAAACTCGGCTTTAATCTCAGCTATTGTTTTCATAATGGCGCCCACTCCAATGTGATCCGCCCCATTTTTCCAGAACGGAAATCATCAAACAGTATCAGCGAAGCTTTGGCATAATCCAGCTCTTCCTGCTTTTTCAGACACCCTCTGGCTCTGGCAATCGCCTCCAGAACTTCCACAGAAGTTCCCTCCTCTGTGATCTGATATCTCTCTGCCAGAATCCCTTTATAATTTTCGCGCAGATAATCGATCAGCCAGAGTGCCAGTTCCTCCATATTCAGAATGTCATCCTTGATAGAACCTACACATGCCAGACGGATTCCCACCTGCTGGTCTTCAAATTTCGGCCACAAAATACCAGGAGTGTCCAAAAGTTCTACTCCCTTATTCAGACGGATCCACTGTTTTCCTTTCGTAACTCCCGGCTTGTTTCCGGTCTTTGCACAGGCCCGTCCTGCAAAGGTATTGATAAATGTAGATTTTCCTACATTCGGGATTCCCACTACCATAGCGCGGATCGGACGGTTTTTAATACCGCGGCGTCTGTCTCTTTCTATCTTTTCCTTACATGCTTCCTGGATCACATTATTGATTGCTTTCATTCCGGAACCATTTCTGGAATCTACTTTTACAACATAAAATCCCTTTGCCTGAAAATAAGTTTTCCAGGCTTCATTCTGGCGCTCGTCAGCCAGATCTGATTTATTAAGAAGAATCAGTCTGGATTTATTTTTTCCCAGTTCATCGATATCCGGGTTTCTGCTCGAAAGAGGTACGCGGGCATCCACAAGTTCAATGATCAGATCGATCAGCTTAATGTCCTCCTGCATCTGTCTCTTTGCCTTGGTCATATGACCAGGGTACCACTGTACGTTCATATACACCTAACCTTTCAAAAATCCAAATTTATCTTTCGGGGAAATGACAAACCATACCTTTCCCACAATATATTTCTTATTGATATTTCCGATATCACCATACCGGCTGTCCTCACTGTTATTTCTGTTATCGCCAAGTACAAAATACTCACCGCTTTCCAGAGACACTCCATCGGATGCCAATCCCGCATTACTGATTTCAGGAAAATTCTTATTTTCATTATATACTTCTCCGTTGATTAATACTGCTCCGTTGGATATCTGTACAGTCTCACCGGGCAGACCGATCACGCGGCCGATATGCAGAGCCGCATCATCACTTCCACTGGTTTTATATACAATGATATCTCCCCGTTCAGGTGAGGATACTTTATAAACAGCCCTGTTTACAAAAAAGCGTTCTCCAACCTGCAGTGTGGGCTCCATGGTACTCTCCTGTACAGTCACTGATTGAAACAGCGCAATTCCCGCCAGAATGCCAAAAATGAGCACTACCGCTATCTGAAATATCCAGTTAAGGATTCCCCGGACTTTTTTATCTTCAAGTTTTATTTCCAGCATATCTCTGGTCTCTTTCAGTGCCGGACTATCTTTCCATTTTCTGATATTCATCCAAATCTCCTGACAGATGGAAAAAGAGGGACAATACACAAGTTATTGTCCCTTCTTCTGCTAATTCATGAAATTATTTAACAAGCTCTTTAACCTTAGCTGCTTTACCTACACGATCTCTTAAGTAGTTCAGTTTCGCACGACGTACTTTACCACGACGGATAACTTCTACTTTTACTACATGTGGGGAATGAAGCGGCCATGTTTTCTCAACGCCTACTCCGTTAGAGCTCTTTCTTACAGTAAATGTAGCTCTGTTGCTTCCGCCCTGTTTCTTGAGAACTGTTCCTTCAAAAACCTGAACACGTTCACGGTTTCCTTCTTTGATCAGTGCGTGTACTCTTACAGTATCACCTGTGTTGAATGCCGGTACTTCAGCTTTTAACTGAGCTGCTTCGATGTTTTTGATAATTTCGTTCATTGTATTTTTCTCCTATTCTTATATGGATGTTCTTAATACATATCCTGTAACAGAGGACCATCTTTTTTCACAACAGTTGTGATTATACTATATAGCCTGATGTATTGCAATACTTTTTGCAATTTTTTTACCAGCAGATTACTTCACATCCTGTTTCCGTAACCAGAACAGTTACTTCCCACTGGGCTGAAGGAAGTCCGTCCTCTGTACGGACTGTCCACTCGTCAATCTCATCCGTATAAATTTCATCGCTTCCCATATTTACCATCGGCTCTATGGTAAACATCATACCCGGAACCATCAGGACACCTGTATTCTCTTCAGAAACAAAGCTTACCCATGGATCTTCATGGAACTCAACTCCCACACCATGTCCACCGATTTCTCTGACTACAGAATATCCGTTTTCTACTGCATGTTTATGAACTGCACTTCCCATATTTCCGATCGGAATCCATGGTTTCACCTGGGAAATACCAATCTCAACACATTCTTTTGTGACCTTGACAAGTTTTTCTTTCTCCGGACTCACTTTACCGATGCAGAACATTCTGGACGAGTCAGAATAATAACCATTATATATTGTAGATACATCAACATTGATAATATCTCCCTCTTTCAGAATCTGCTCTTCATCCGGGATTCCATGGCATACCACTTCATTTACAGAAGTACACACGCTCTTTGGAAATCCTTCGTAATTTAACGGTGCCGGGATTCCCCCATGCCGTACAGTCTCTTCATGTACCCATCTGTCAATCTCTTCAGTGGATACACCTGGTTTAATATGCTCTTCCACATAATCAAGAACTGCGATATTGATTTTGCAGCTTTCTTTTATTTTCGCGATCTGTTCGGGTGTTTTGATCAGATCATGATCGATCACTGCATATCCTTTCTGCTTCATTATTTCCATTTTTTCATCAAATGCCTCATGGCATTTTTTATATTTTTTTCCGCTTCCACACCAGCATGGATCGTTTCTTCCAATTTTCAAAGACATGATAATTCCTCTTTCTTTTTTCTTATGTAGGGTACAGCGCATCATCACCATTACAGGAAACTGTGTACTGTTTTATCATACCACATTTTCTCTCAAAAATGTGAACTGTTATTGGTAAAATTACTCGTTATCTTTCGTGAATTGTAAGATAAAGCATCTGCATCAAAGCATTTTTCAAACACACTCCGGAATTGAAAAATCCGGCAGTTTAATTGCTGCCGGATTTTTCAGAATCAGAAGTCTTATCTGTATTCATAATCTGATTAAGTTCATTTATCATCTCATCATCTTTCAGACGAAACTTTACTTCCACTCGTCTGGATGCATCCTTATCTACATTCCCATCGGAATCCAGAACCGGATTGGCTGAACCATGACCATTTACGGTCAGATAATTCTGAAGTTCTGAAATCTCATCAGAACTCAGGAAGTTCTCCCTGATTTCCGTCAGATACTGTGCAACTGCGAGAGAACGTTTCTGAGAAAGCTCCAGATTGTAATCATAGTCTCCGTCTGTGTCTGTATAACCGTCAATGATGATCTCAGCCAGATACTTCTTATAATCTTTCTGAAGAAGCACCTTACAGTAAATCGGAAGGATATCTGCAAGTTCCTGTTTGCCCTCATCTGTCAGTTCTGACTTATCATAGTCAAATAATACATTTGCATTGAGGGTAAGAGCACCTGTCTGAGCATCAATATCAACACTTACATTGTTTTTGGAAAACTCCTTCTGCAATGCTTCAATAACATCTGCCTTGACACCGATGATATTATCAATTTTCTTCTGCTGTGTGGCAAGAAGAGATGTTTTTTCATCAAGGCTGGCCTGCTGTTCCTTTAACTGTGCTGCCAGTTCTGCAAGAAGCTTTTTCTGCTTGTCAAGCTGTTCATCCTGGGAACTCAACTTACTGTCCTTCTCGTCCAGCTCGCTCTGCTGTGCCAGAATCTCCGCTGTGTACCGCTCCTGAAGAGCTATTTTATCATCTCTCTCTTTTATGCTCTCATTATAGCTTTTCTGAGCCTGAAAAAGAGTTACACACATGATCAATATAAAAAGGAGCAGCACACCGGCCATCATATCAGAATAAGATCGCCAGACATTAAATCCGCTATCTTCTGATTTCTTTCTTTTGCGCATATTTTTCTCCTTTTTCTATTTAAATAAGCTGAATTTACCTTTCTGGTTTTTGGAAATATTTTTCATGTTTTTGTTCATCTCCTCCAGAAGTGCCTCCTGACGTTCGCTCTGTTCTTCCAGAAGCCTGCGTATTTCTTCTGTGGATTCTTTCTGCGCCGCACTCTGAGCCGCCTTTCCGCCGGAGAGATAAATATTGTTATCCTCTTTCTGAACAGAAATGTCTGCAAAAAGTTTGCGCACCTCTTCCATTGTTTCATAGGTCATCTTCTGATAAGATACAAAGTCCTTCATTTTTGCATCCAGTTGTTCCACCAGTCTGCGGTTCGCTTCAAATACATCTTTTCCTGCCTGATTTGCGGCAGAAACCTTTTCCATTCCCTGTGCAGCAGCTTCCACATATTTCTGCATTGTCTGATTGCAGGCAACCCAGAATTTGGCAGAAGATTTCTCGGATTCATGCAGATAATCCGCAATGCGCTGATAATCCTGCTGCTGAAGCTTCTGGATTTCCTGATTATCCTGTGTGATTCTTGTTGCCGTAGACATATAACGGCCCTGAACCTGTCCCAGTTCATTTACAAGGTCTTTCATAGCTTCGCTCTGTTTTGCATAAGAGGTATTCAGCTGATTACTCATCGTCTGATAGAGCCTTGTAGTATAATCAATATTTTCTTTCTGCGCTTCCTTCAGCTGTACAAGAGCTTCATTGAAATCTGTGAACTGCATTTTAAATGAACCGTTCATCTCCCGCAAAAAGTACGCAGGATATCCTGAACCACATCCTCCTGACATTTTGTTACAGATTCTGTCAGAATCTCCAGAGATTCTGTCATCTTCTGGAAAGTAGGATTGATTGCTTTCTCAAAACTCTCTGCCATCTGTGAGGTAAGCTGCTCTGCCATCTGTTTCATGGCTTTTGTCTGAACCTTCTGACTTGCAAGCATCAGGTTTCTTGACTCGCTCTCAGCCGCCGGAAGTACATAAAGATGAAATCTCTCCAGAAACCCCTGAAGCTTCGCATCCATTCCGGAATAAACGCTTTTCATTCCGGAACTGTAGATCAGTGCAAATGCAATTCCATAGATAGAAGTAAGGAATGCTACTTTGATACCATCTACCAGGGCAGATACAGAGGTAGTCATTGTCTCATAGCTGGATGGCTCAAAACTCTTAAGCCCCATACCAGACCAATAAAAGTACCAAGAATACCAAGGCTGGTAAAAATATCCGGTGCCATTTCCAGAATCTTCTTATGTACATGAAGATCAATCTCGTCCTCATTTATGTAATCTTCAACATCTCCGATTCCTTCCTGGTTTTTCTCCATGGCATCTACAAAGCTGTCCATTCTGTCATCCAGATATTTATGTTCAAACATCCCCTTCAGGCAGGAAAGATCTTCGCTTTTGGCTTTTCCGGGTATTTTGAATATACTGGAAAGCTCCTGCGTTCCTCTTGCAAGAGCCTCTCCAATGCTGTCTACCCGAAACATACCACCAAACAATCCGGCCAGATAGATCACAGCCATAACAGCGAGGAATGCAAAGTTATAAATCATCGTGCCTGATGAACCATTCCCGGTCAGCAGCGTCATGGCAACACATCCGCCAAGCACCACCAGAAAAAGAACCGTATTCATAATTTTTTTGCCCATAATACACCTCCTGTGATTATTTGCAGATTCTGCACAAAATTACAGACAATTTCCTTTTTCGTATATCATATCACAACGTCATATCTGTCACAAGTAAAAATATAGTTACTTTTCACAGTAACGTAGCCAAAATTCATTCCAGATTGCCTGCGGCAATGGAATTTTGGCTTGTATGTCTCGGGATAGTGGTGTGTAAACAGTAACAAAATATATTAAAAGTCCGGCAGAAAAGCTGTACTCAGAGCACAGTTTTCCACCGGATTATTTTACAGAATTGTTATATTTCAGAATAAACTTTATCTTCTTCCAGAAATCTGGCTTTTCCATCTTTCACTTCAAGCAGATTGATACTGCAGTTTGGAGGCACACATCCATGCCAGAAATGTTCCGGATCCTGATAAACATTCTGAAGCAGTGCACGAACTGCACATCCATGAGAAGAAACAAGAATTGTTTTGTCTGCCAGAGCAGGATCTGTCGTTTTCTCCACCCAGAATTCTCTGGTGCGTTTCAGGATATCAGAAATGTTTTCGCCGTTTTGAGGACGTTCAAATTTCTGTGGCTCTTCAAAGAAAATTTCCATTTCATGCTGATGATCTTCCCTTGTTCATCCTTAAACCGGCTTCCTTCAAGAACTCCGAAATCAATTTCCTGGATTCTTTTATCCTCAATAACAGGAATCTGCCTGTTTCCCAGCACATAATGTGCTGTCTGTCTCGCTCTTGCCAGAGGACTGGTAAAACAGATATCAAACGGAACATCTTTTAATGCTTCTCCTGTTCTTTTCGCCAGTTCAATCCCTTCCGGTGCAAGGGGAATATCCATTGCCCCCTGCACTTTTTTCAGTTTATTCCACTGAGTTATCCCATGTCTTAATACATAAATCAGCATTAACTTCTCAACTCGATTCCAAGATCTGTCAGACCATTCAGGATTTTCTTCATTGCAGCTGTAATCTCGCTCTCTTCCAGAGTCTTGTCATGGTGACGGAATACCAGAGAATAAGCCATGGATTTATATCCTCCTTTAATCTGGTTTCCTTCATAAATGTCAAATAACTGATAACTCTCCAGAATCTTTCCGCCTCTCTGAGTCAAAATATGTTCAATCTGTCCTGCAAGAACGGTTTTCGGAACGACCATACTTAAATCGCGGGTTACTGCAGGATATTTTGCAATTCCTGTGTATTTATGGTTGAAGCTTGCAAATTCAAGAACCGTAAGGATATCAATCACTGCCACATATGCCTTATCACCGATTCCATAAGTATCTGCAACCAGAGGATGAACCTCTCCCAGATAGCCTACAACCTTACCATCATAAACCATATTTGCCTGTCTTCCGGGATGAAGGTAAGTCTTTCCGCTGTTTGGATCATAATCTACTTTATCTCTCATTCCTACTTTCTCAAAGAACTCTTCACATACACCTTTCATGTCAAAGAAATCGCCGTTTCCATACATACCAAGTGTAAAGTGCATACGCTCATCCGGAAGTTCTGTAAGAGGAAGTGCTTTCGGACGATATACATTACCAAGTTCATAGAGACGTACATCTTTATTTCTTCTGTTATAGTTCGTAGCCAGAGAACTGAGCATACCGTTTAAAGTAGTTGTTCTCATGACACTGTAGTCTTCTCCCAGAGGATTGTTGATCACGATTCCCTGACGGAGCTTACTGTCAGCCGGAAGTCTTAATTTGTCAAATACCTTCGGACTTCGAAAGAATAGGTCATTCCTTCAGAGAAACCACAATATTCCGCAATATCACGTGCCACTGCTTCAATACGAAGTTTAAACGGAAGCTTACCTGTTGTAGCTTCACCTGTAGGCAGAGTAGTCGGAATCTTATCATATCCGAAAAATCTTGCAACTTCTTCTGCAACATCAGCTACATAATGGATATCCTGACGGAAAGTAGGAGCTACGATCTCATTTGTTTTTTCGTCATAGGTCAGTTCTACTTTTGCCAGATAAGCAAGCATTTCTTCCGGTGTCAGGTCAGTTCCAAGAAGAGCATTAATCTTCTCCGGTTTGAAAGGAACTCTGGATGGTTCTCTTACTTCATTGCAGATATCTACCATTCCACCTACGACTTCACCTGCCCCAAGTTCCTCCATCAGCTGGCATGCTCTGTCGATAGCTGCCTGCGCATTGTTCGGGTCAAGACCTTTTTCGAATTTACCGGAAGCATCTGTTCTCAGACCGATTCTCTTGGAAGAAAGGCGGATATTTGTTCCATCAAAACATGCAGCCTCGAAAAGAACAGTTTTTACATCGTCTGTGATCATAGAATTCTCTCCACCATGATACCGGCAATACCAACTGCTTTCTCACCGTCACAAATCATCAGTACCTGATCATCCATGGTACGTTCCTGTCCATCCAGCGTTACAAATTTTTCATCATTCTCTGCACGACGTACAACGATTTCTTTTCCTGCAATCCTGTCCAGATCATATGCGTGCATTGGCTGACCAAATTCTTCCATTACATAGTTTGTAATATCTACCAGATTATTGATCGGACGGATTCCATTGGAAGCCAGACATCTCTGCATCCATTTCGGAGATGGTCCGATCTTAACATTCTTTACGACTCTTGCGCAGTAACGTGGACAAAGTTTCGGATCTTCTACCGTTACTTTTACATAGTCAGAAGCTTTTTCATCATTTCCCTTACACTCTACAACAGGAGGACAGAATTTCTCATTAAACGTAGCTGCCGCTTCTCTTGCAATTCCCAGTACGCCGTAGCAGTCAACACGATTGGATGTGATTTCATATTCAAAGACAACATCATCCAGGCCCAGTGCCTTGATAGCACTCTCGCCTACAACAGCGTCTTCAGGGAAAATATAGATTCCGTATTCCGGTGCTTCCGGATACATTTCTCTTGTGCTTCCCAGCTCTTCGATGGAACACATCATACCATAGGAATCGATTCCGCGAAGTTTTCCTTTTTTGATTTCAATTCCACCCGGTGTTTTCTTTCCGTCATGTCCACCGGCAACACGTCCGCCGTCAAGAACAACAGGAACCTTATCTCCCTCTTTTACATTAGGAGCGCCTGTAACAATCTGTACAGTCTCTGTTCCGATATTCACCTGGCAGATGATCAGTTTATCTGCATCCGGATGTTTCTCAATTTTTTCAATCTGACCGATCACGATCTTATCCAGATCTGCGTCCAGTTTTTCAAAGCCTTCCACTTTTGTTCCTGTCAGTGTCATGGCATCTGTATATTCCTGTGCTGTCACATCAAGATCCGGCACATACATTTTAATCCAAGATAATGAAGTATTCATTTTGTTAATCCTCTTTCTATATTATAGCTCAGACTTATAGCAGCTTTCCCGGACAGAAATTTCCTCTTGGCTGCATAGCTCTGTTGTTTCAGACAGTCATTTCATCAGAACTGTTTCAGGAAACGGATATCATTCTCATAGAGCAGTCTCATGTCATCAATCTCATATTTCAGAAGTGCAATACGTTCAAGACCTACGCCAAATGCGAATCCTGTGTATTCTTCCGGATCAATTCCGCACATGCTTAATACATTCGGATGAACCATACCGCAGCCAAGGATTTCAATCCAGCCGGAACCTTTACAGAAACGGCAGCCTTTACCACCACACTTGAAACAGGATACATCCACCTCTGCGCTTGGCTCTGTGAACGGGAAGTGATGTGGTCTGAACTTAGTTTTTGTCTCAGGTCCGAATAATTCCTGTGCAAACTCCTGCAAAGTTCCCTTAAGATCTGCAAAAGTGATGTTCTTGTCAATAACAAGACCTTCGATCTGATGGAAAGAAGGAGAATGTGTTGCATCTACTTCATCTGAACGGAATACACGACCAGGTGCGATCATACGGATCGGCAGCTTTCCTTTCTCCATAGTACGTGCCTGAACCGGTGAAGTCTGGGAACGAAGAAGGATAGAATCGTTGATAAAGAAAGTATCCTGTTCATCACGTGCCGGATGATTTTCCGGAATATTCAGTTTAGTAAAGTTGTAATCCGCATACTCTACCTCCGGTCCCTCTACTACTTCATAACCCATACCAATAAAGATACGCTCTACTTCTTCCAGGGCGATGGTGTTCGGGTGACGGTGACCGATTTTAGCTTTCTTTGCAGGTAAAGTCACATCAATCACTTCCTGTTTCATCTTCTCTTCACGTGCTGCTTCTTCCAGTTTCTGTTTAGATTCATCAAGAAGTGCTTCTATCTTGCTTCTTGTTTCGTTTACAAGCTGTCCAACCTTCGGGCGCTCTTCCGGCGCAACATCTTTCATACTCTTTAAAATTGCAGTCAATTCACCTTTTTTACCAAGGTATGCCACACGTACTTCGTTCAGTTTTTCCAGACCTTCGGATTCACTGATCCGTTTTCCGGCTGCTTCAGCCAGTTCCTGAAGTCTTTCTTTCATATCCATGTTCTCTTTCTCCTTTATGTCATAATGTCAGAGAAGAAAAATCGTTACTGAGAACAGAATGAACAGTAACGTAAAATCTGACTCTGACTTGATAGCCACAAATCGCTCCGTTGCAAAAGCAGTTCTCGCAATTCATGTTATAATAGCAGAATTGGCAAACAAAAAACTCCGTCCCACTAAAGGGACGGAGTAAAATATCCGCGGTACCACCCTGCTTCCTGCATTTTCTACAGGCTCTCGGTCTGCTTAACGCGCAGTAACGTCATTTCCTACTCAGTAAATACTGTCATTCAGAAATGCGGCTCCGGTGGGAAATTCAGGAAATATCTGAACCTGAGGCAGCTTCCAGCCGATGGCTTCCTCTCTCTGACGGAAAATAAATCCCTGTAAACACCTTCTAAGCTTTTCATGATTATCAACACTAGTAATCATGCCACAGACGTCAAAATCTGTCAAGTACCATTTACATTATTTATTTTTAAGATATTCATCGATACCTTTGGCACCAGCTTTACCTGCACCCATGGCAAGGATAACAGTAGCTGCACCTGTAACAGCATCACCGCCGGCATATACACCATCTTTAGATGTCTTACCTGTTTCTTCTTCAGCAATGATACATCTTCTCTTATTGACTTCAAGACCTTTTGTTGTAGAAGAAATAAGAGGGTTCGGGGAAGTACCAAGAGACATGATAACTGTATCTACATCCATGTCATATTCAGATCCCGGAATTTCAACCGGACGACGTCTTCCGGAAGCATCCGGCTCACCAAGTTCCATCTTGACAACCTTCATACCTTTTACATGACCGTTCTCATCTACAAGGATTTCCTTCGGGTTAGTAAGAAGATCAAAGATGATTCCCTCTTCTTTTGCGTGATGAACTTCCTCTGCTCGTGCAGGAAGCTCTGCTTCACTTCTTCTGTATACGATATGTACTTCAGCACCAAGTCTTAAAGCTGTTCTGGCAGCATCCATAGCAACATTACCACCGCCTACAACTGCTACTTTCTTTCCTGCTGCGATCGGTGTATCATAAGAATCATCAAAAGCTTTCATCAGATTGCTTCTTGTAAGATATTCGTTGGCAGAGAATACACCGCTTGCATTCTCACCCGGGATACCCATGAACATTGGAAGTCCGGCACCTGATCCGATAAATACAGCTTCAAATCCTTCGTCCTCGATCAGCTGATCGATTGTTGTGGATTTACCGATAACAACATTAGTCTCGAATTTAACACCTAATTCTTTAACTTTTTCAATTTCTTTCTTAACAACTTTCTGTTTCGGAAGACGGAACTCCGGAATACCGTAAACAAGAACACCGCCAAGTTCATGAAGAGCTTCAAATACAGTTACATCATAACCAGCTTTTGCAAGATCACCTGCACAGGTAAGTCCGGAAGGACCGGAACCGATCACTGCAACTTTATGTCCGTTCTTAACTTCTGCTCCAACAGGTTTGATATCATGTTCCAGAGCATAGTCAGCAACAAATCTCTCCAGCTTACCGATAGAAACAGCTTCACCTTTGACTCCGCGGATACATTTACCCTCACACTGGGATTCCTGAGGACATACACGTCCACAGATAGCCGGAAGTGCGGAGGATAATCCGATCACTTTGTATGCTTCTTCGATCTTTCCCTCTTTAATCTCTTCAATAAATCCAGGAATATTAATGGATACAGGACAGCCTTCCACACATTTCGGTTTCTTACAGCCTAAGCATCTCTGTGCTTCTTCCATTGCTTCTTCCTGATTGTATCCAAGACAAACTTCTTCAAAGTTTGTTGCACGCACCTTTGGATCCTGTTCTCTTACAGGAACTTTCTTTAACATCTTTGCATCTGCCATTACTTGTCACCTCCACAATGTCCACATCCGCCATGATGGGTATCACCTTCCTGAAGTTTCAGTAATGCACGTCCCTCTTCAGTCTTATACATCTGGCTTCTCTTCATAGCCTGGTCGAAATCAACGAGATGTCCGTCGAATTCCGGTCCGTCTACACATGCAAACTTAATCTCATCGCCAACCTGAAGACGGCATGCGCCACACATACCTGTTCCGTCAACCATGATCGGGTTCATGCTGACAATTGTATGAATGCCAAGCTTCTTGGTAAGAAGACAGACAAATTTCATCATGATCATCGGTCCGATCGCTACACAGACATCGTAATGTTTGCCTTCGTTTGTTACCAGATCCTCAAGAGTCTTGGTAACCATACCTGCACGGCCATAGGAACCGTCATCTGTAGTAACATAAAGATTGGAAACTTCTCCCAGTTCTTTCTCAAGGATAACCATATCCTTAGTTTTTGCACCAAGAATAACATCTGCTGTGATTCCATGTTCATGGAGCCATTTTACCTGTGGGTAAACAGGGGCTGTACCAACACCGCCGGCAACAAATACCATTTTCTTTTTCTTTAATTCTTCGATATCTTCCTCAACAAATTCAGAAGGACATCCAAGAGGTCCTACGAAATCGCGGAATGCATCTCCTGCTTTTAATTCTGCCATCTTGATGTAGATACACCAATCTCCTGGAATACGATTGTGACCGTACCTTCTTCACGATCATAATCACAGATAGTAAGAGGGATTCTCTCACCCTTCTCATCTAACTTAACGATAATAAATTGTCCTGGCTGACAATGGCTTGCAACACGCGGTGCGTGTACAACCATAAGATGGATCTTAGCTGCCAGTGTTTCAGCTTTTAAAATCTTATACATGGTTTTCCTCCTCGCAAATAATAAACCTCTATTAATAATACGCCAAAATCTGACATATGGCAAGGGTTGATTTGTAGCATATATAAGATTTTTTTGTTACTGCTCACTCCGTTCTCAGTAACGCAGCCAAAATTCATTCCAGATTGCCTGCGGCAATGGAATTTTGGCTTGTATGTCTCGGGATTTTGGCATATTCATGCCAAAACACCTCGCGGGATAGTGGTATGTGAACCGTAACATTTTTTCACTTTCAACACTCTTTTTCTATCATTTCATATAATTTTGCCAACGCTTCCTTAATACCGCCAACCTCATCGATCAGCCCTTCTTTTACCGCCTCTTTTCCTTCCAGCATGGTTCCTACATCTTTTACCAGCTGAGAAGTATCAAGCATCAGCTCTTCCAGACGTTTCTGAGATGCTCTGGAGTGTTCGGAAATAAATGTAGTGATACGGTCCTGAATTTTCTCCATATTCCGGTAAGTCTGAGCCACTCCGATAAACATACCATTGGAACGTACCGGATGGATCACCATCGTAGCACTTGGTACTGCGAAAGAATAGTCCGCAGATACGGCCATCGGAACTCCGATAGAATGTCCGCCACCCAGAACCAGTGACACTGTTGGTATACTTAATGAGGCAATCATCTCTGCAATGGCAAGCCCAGCCTCCACATCTCCTCCCACTGTGTTCAAAAGGATCAGCAAGCCTTCTATTTCTTCATCATCCTCAATGATGGCAAGCTTTGGAAGTACATGCTCATATTTTGTAGTTTTGGAATGGGAGGGTGCCGACTCATGACCTTCCACCTCACCAATGATGGTCAGAAGCTCTACCTTGTGTTTTCGGGAATTGCTGTTTAAAACCACCTGTCCCATATCTTTGATCTGCTCATTGGTACTTTCCTGAACTTTATTTTCTGACTCCTGTGTCTCACAGTTTTGCAGCTTCATCCCTGTTTCAGACTCTTCTCTTTTTTCTCCATATCTGTTTTCAGACATAAAAATACCTCCATTTTCTCTATGGAGGTATTATGTGTGTTTCTTTTATAAACTATACATGTCCGACAGCAATAACCCAAAACAGGCAGTCTCAATATACCTGCGGTATTTTACTGCTCATCCCAGTTTGTCCAGTAATCTGTGACATCATCGTCATCATCCAGAAGATCCAGAGTTCTCTGAAGATCCTTGAGTGCCTGCTCATCTGTAAGCTCCACATAAGTCTGAGGAATCATGGCAACCTGTGCTTCTGCAATAGGCAGACCTGCTTTTTCCAGAGCTTCGCGAACTGCACTGAAATCATCCGGAGCAGTGAGAATCTCATAACTGTCCTCTTCCTCGCTGAAGTCCTCAGCACCGGCATCCAGAGCAAGCATCATAATCTCGTCTGCATCCATCTCACACTCTTCTTTGTCAATAATGATCTGACCTTTCTGATCAAACATATAGGATACACATCCCTGAGTTCCGATGCTTCCGTTACCCTTTGTAAATGCATTACGTACATTACCTGCTGTACGGTTCTTGTTGTCTGTCAGAGTCTCAACAATGATAGCAACACCGTTCGGACCATAGCCTTCATATACAGCTTTCTCGTAGTTGTCTGCAGAATCAGCACCTGCTGCTTTTTTGATACCACGTTCAATTGTATCGTTTGGCATGTTGTTTGCTTTCGCTTTGGCAATTACATCACGAAGTTTGCTGTTATTATTCGGATCCGGACCGCCTGCTTTGACAGCCATAACCAGCTCACGTCCGATTACTGTAAAAATCTTACCTTTTTTTGCATCGTTTTTCTCTTTCTTATGCTTAATGTTTGCAAATTTTGAATGTCCTGACATCTTTCTTTCTCCTTTTGTTAATTATTTTTATCTGCTGCTGTTTATACAGCAACATTATTATCCCGCTCCACCTTAACCTTGCCAATGGTTTTATTACCAATAGACAAGATCGTAAAGCAGTATCCAATCGCTTTTATGCTTGTATCAACATCCTTATCTGTAGGAATATGTCCCAGAATATTGGTCAGATAACCGTTCAGTGTTTCAAACTCTGTATCCCCAAAATCTGCATCCAACTCTTCTTCCACATCCTCCAGATAAGCAAGCCCGTCAATGATCAGACTGTTATCTTTCTGTGCGCGGATCGTAATTTCATCCTCATCATATTCATCCAGAATATCTCCGACAATCTCCTCCAGAATATCCTCCATGGTAACGATCCCGGCTGTCTGGCCATATTCATCCACAACAATTGCCATATGGATCTTTCTGGCCTGCATAGTATGAAAAAGATCTCCAATCCCCCTTGTTTCAGGAATCAGGGATGCCTGGCGGATAATTCCGGGCAGTTCCTTCAACGGTTTGAACTTCGCCCAGGGATTCTGTGTCATAAACTTAAGCGCATCTTTATAATGGACAATTCCTTTGATATTGTCAATATTCTCCTCATATACCGGATAACGGGAATTCCCCTCTTCCAGCATAGTGTCAATCATGTTCTTGAGCAATATCTCCTCGTCAAAGGCCACTACATTCTTTCTGTGAGTCATGATATCATGGGCTTCTGTCTCATTAAAAGATATGATATTCTGGATCATTTCCGCCTCATTCTCCTGGATGACGCCCTGTTCATGAGCTTCATCTACAATGGAAATGATTTCCTCTTCTGTGACAGACTTTTCTGTACGGTTTATCTCCACACCAAAAGGCACTGCTGCCAGTCTGGCGATCCAGGTGACAGATACAGTAAAAGGCTTTAACAGATTCAGCCAGAAATGTACCAGGTTCAGATACTTATATGCATAAGCTTCAGGATGATAAGTACCAACCCGCCGAAAAGCCAGAATACCGATTGCAGCAAGAAAAATCACGCACAATGCCATTACCAGGATCAGTGCAGGCACATGCTTTATGTATGGATAAAATGCATCCACAGCATATGGGACCAGAAAAGTACCAAAACAAATACCACATGCCATTACGATCAGCGGAATTGCATTGACAAACTGCGCCGGTTTGTCGATCAGTGCCATCAGCATCTGTGCTTTTTTATCGCCTTCCTCTGCTTTCTTCTGTGTATCATTCTCACTTATGTTTCTCAGCGCTGCGGCAAACCCGTAAAAGATTCCATTCAGCCACAACAGTAACAGTAAAACAAATAAGCCCCAGAGGGGCATACTACTGCCATCTTCCATTATATTATTCAGTCTCCTCCTTATTGAATATGCGTAATTACTGGTAAAATATATCACTTTCTCCATTAATCGTCAAGATACTGACCGGACAGAGATACCAAAAATTACTGTTCATTTATTGTTCACGCACTACTATCCGAGACATGCAAGCCCCAAAATCGCAATACCGGATCAGATGATATATTCCTTAAAAAGTAAAATCAGAACGTAAGCTCCAGGCTGATCTCAAGTGCATGATTCACCTTATCCAGCATCGCATCATCCAGATGACAGACTTTATCTTTTAATCTTCTTTTATCTATAGTACGAAGCTGTTCCAGCAAAATCACAGAATCTTTTTCAATCCCATAGAGTTCCGCATTGATCTCAATATGTGTAGGAAGCTTAGCCTTGTTCATTTTTGATGTAATAGCAGCACAGATCACTGTAGGGCTGTGCCGATTACCTACGTTATTCTGAATGATCAGAACCGGCCGGATTCCACCCTGTTCACTCCCCACTACAGGGCGAAGATCAGCATAAAATATATCCCCTCTTTTAATTACCACACAATTCACACTCCGATTCTTTCCGGTTTCAATTTACAACATTGCCATAAGAAGAAACCTTGTTATAAGCCGGATATTTCCTGTCCGGTTAAGATAAAGTATTTCCACCTTTTTCTTGTGTATACATGCGTGGTATATAAAAATCAGTTATCGCTCACTTCGTCTCTATTCAGCAAACAGTAACATTATATTTCTTTCCCGTTTTTAATATAGACTCTCGCACACGCGGGCTGATATCACAGGCAAACTCATAGGAAAATCTGCCACAGAGATCACCAATCTCCTCAATACCGATAAACTCATCCCCGTCTCTGCCGATCAGTGTTACCTCATCGCCCTTCTTCACATCACCAATCTCAGTCACATCTACCATAAACTGGTCCATACAGACTCTGCCAAGGATCGGAGCCTTTTGTCCATGTATCAGAACCCAGCCTTTATTGGAAAGCTGCCTGGAATAGCCATCTGCATAGCCCACCGGAACAGTTGCCACACGAAGCTTCCTGTCAGCCACATAAGTACCGCCGTAGCTGATCGCTGCTCCGGCAGGAACGTCCTTCACATAAGTCACATGACTCTTAAGTTCCATAACCGGCTCAAGCTTTACAATATCTCTCTCCACCTCAGAAGAAGGATAAATTCCATAAATTGTGATTCCGGCGCGGACAATATTCAGATTTGCTTCCGGCATACGTATGATGCCCGCACTGTTAGAGCAGTGATGCAGAGGAATTTCCACTCCTGCCTCTTCTACGCGTCTTGAAAAATCCAGATACCGCTCCAATTGTACCATAGCCGGACTTCTGTCATACTCATCTGCTCTTGCAAAATGAGTAAACATACCCTCAATCTCAAGATTTGGAAGTTCTGAAATTTTTTTAATTTCCTCTACATTTTCCTGTGCATCCGCAAAACCGATCCTGGTCATTCCTGTGTCCAGAGCAATATGAATATGTACAGTTTTTTTCTGCAGAACCGCTTCGTCTGAAAGTTTCCTTGCCTCCTCATATTCGCACACTGCAGGACGGATCTCATAACGGACAAGTTCCGGAAAATATTCATCAAAAACAATTCCAAGAATCAGGATTGGTTTTGTAATCCCGGCTTCTCGCAGATGAATCGCTTCTTCCGCAGTTGCAGCCGCAAATCCCCAGATATAATCATAATCCTCAATGAGATGTGCAACCGGCACCGCGCCATGTCCATAAGCGTCAGCTTTATGACTGCGATCATCTTTGTCTCTTCTGCAATATTTTTTCTCATTTCCCGGAAATTATGTTCTACTGCATCCAGTGAAATGACTGCTTTTACTCTGCTATCTTTCTTCATAATAATTTTCCTCTGTTATTTTTTCATGTTAATATCTGCAAATTGTTTCACAGATTTACTGCCTCAAAATGAATATTCTATCTTAGTATTTCCGGCAGAAAACAGATGATATCTCCTGCGGTCATCCCCCGCTGCCCTACTGTTTCAGCAGCCAGATCACCTGCCAGCCCATGCACATATACACCAAGTGCAGCCAGCATAACAGGAGAAAATTTCTTTTCTGCTGCCAGGTACATACACTGTATACCGGCAAGCACACCGCTTAACACATCTCCACTTCCCGCTGTAGCCATTCCTGCATTACCCGAAATGTTCAAATACATATCTCCAAAAGCATCTGCCACCACAGTACAGGCATCCTTCAGAACGCAAACCGCTCCAGACTCCTTTGCATAATCAGCTGCAGTCTGTGCCAGACAATCCTGGATCTTACCGATTTCTTTTCCGCACAGACGACTCATCTCACCAATATGAGGTGTCAGGATCACATGTTCCCCGATAAAACACTTCCAGTTGTCATGGACTGACAGAAGATTCAGGCCATCTGCATCCAGAATTACTGTTTTTTTACACTCAGCTGCCTTCGCCAGGAACCACTGAGCTCTTTCCCTGCTCTGCGCTCCGGTTCCAAGACCCGGTCCTATCACAAGCACATCACACCAGTCAAGCATTGCCTGGTTTTTTTTCTCATCAAAATCACAGGTGATCATGGCTTCCGGCAACAGTGTCTGCAACGGAATCCTGTTGGCCTCCACGGTCTGAATTCTCACCATTCCCGCAGAGCTTTTCAGAGCAGCTGCTGCACTCAGATATGCAGCTCCGCACATTCCTTCGCTGCCAGCTATAAGAAGAACCTTACCGAAGGTCCTTTATTTCCATAGGGAACTCTCTCTGGAAGCATTTTCAAATCTTCACGTTCCAGATGATGCATACAGATTTTCTTTCCGGGTATGGAATAGATTCCGATATCCGTAACAACGATCTCACCGCCATACATGCGTCCGGGATAAAAACACAGCCCTCTTTTGCGAAAAGCAAAGGTAACCGTAAGATCTGCCCGGAATGCAATCCCCTTCTCAAATCCGGTATCTGAGTCAATCCCGGATGGAATATCCACAGCTACTTTATACGCAGATGCCCGGTTCATTGTACTGATAAGCTCTGCATATTTTCCCTCTACAGGTCTGCTCAGTCCAACCCCAAAGATGGCATCTACTATAGTAGTATATTCATCCAGATCCAGGTTATGCACCCGGGGCACCTGATAATATTCTGCTGTTTTAAGCTGTCCGGCAGTTTCAGCAGTCATTTTCTCTTCCTTACCCGCAATATAATACCAGGTTCTGACTCCTCTCAACTGAAGCAGTCTGGCAATCGCCAATCCGTCTCCGCCATTGTTGCCGGTTCCGCAGACCACAAGGATTTTCTCTTTTTCTTTATTCTTTAATCTCTGTACAATCTCCTCAACCGTCTTTAATGCCGCCCTCTCCATAAGTACCGGAGACGATATCCCGGCTTTCTGAATCGTATTATGATCCAGTTCTTTCATCTCAACAGCAGTTACAATCTCTCTCATCTGTTCACCTCCTGTTTACAATAACACATTTACATACAAGAGAAAAGCTGTGATCAGATGACCACAGCCTTGTGTTTCACAGTTATCCCTTACATCCCTTCATGTTCCTTTCTGTACTCACTCAGGTTATAGGACAAAGTCATAAGACTCTCTGAAAGATGTACGTTCTCTACCATTACATCCTCCGGGGCATCCAGATCAATATGTGCAAAATTCCAGATTGCCTTAATTCCATTATCAATTAAAATCTTTGCCATCTCTTTGGCTTTATTTTTAGGAAGAGTCAGGATCGCGATCTCAACCTCATTCTCCTTCAGAAACAAAGGAAGATCGCTCAACATCTGAATCTCAATTCCACGAACTGCAATCCCCTCAAGTACAGGATTGACGTCAAAAATACCAACCAGCTTAAATCCGCGCTTTTCAAAATCCACATAATTGGCCAATGCCTGTCCCAGATTACCGGCACCCAGAATAATCATCGGATGTACAGTATCCAGCCCAAGGATCTTACCGATTTCTGTATACAAATAGCGTACATTATAGCCGTAACCCTGCTGACCAAAACCACCGAAATTATTTAAGTCCTGACGAATCTGGGAAGCCGTCACATGCATCTTCTTGCTAAGATCATTTGAAGATATACGCTCTACATTCTCCTCCATCAATTCACCGAGGTAGCGGTAGTACCGCGGCAAACGCTTGATTACCGCTTTCGAAATTTCCTTAGCTTCCACAAATTTTCCCTCCTTAGCTTATCTATGTCAATTATACCCAGATGTTATTTTATTGTCAAATTAAATTTGTACTTTTTGACCAAATATTTCTGTATTTTTTTATCAATTTCATTCTGAAAAATTCCCCGGAATATCATATTTTCTTCCATGCATCCATCCGGTGCTTTCTTTTCTCTGGACAAAATCTCTTAAAATGCTTTCAAAAACAGGCATTTTCGATTATAATAGTACGCGGACAAATTACAAACGGAGGAATTCCTATGATTTTATCATGTCAGAATATCTGTAAATCCTTTGGCGAAAAAATCATTCTCAAGGATGCCAGTTTCCATATAGAAGACCGCGAAAAGGCAGCTCTCATCGGCAATAACGGTGCAGGCAAGACGACTCTGCTGCGAATCATTATGCATGAGCTCTCCCCGGATTCAGGAAACGTGGTACTTGCCAAAGATAAAAATATCGGCTACCTTGCCCAGTATCAGGACATTCATGGCCATCATACCATTTACGAAGAACTGATTTCCACCAAACAGCACATTATTGATATGGAGAACCGTCTGCGCTCTCTGGAACAGGAAATGAAAACCACCACCGGAGATGCTCTGGACAGCCTGATGAATACTTACACAAGACTGAGTCACCAGTTTGAACTGGAAAATGGTTACGCTTACAAAAGTGAGATCATGGGTGTATTAAAAGGTCTGGGTTTCACAGAAGAAGATTTCGAACGCCAGATAGAAACTCTTTCAGGCGGCCAGAAAACCCGCGTAGCTCTGGGTAAACTGCTTCTTGCCAGCCCTGACATTCTTCTTCTGGATGAGCCTACCAACCATCTGGATATGGAGAGTATTTCCTGGCTGGAAACCTATCTTCTGAATTACCCGGGTGCTGTATTTATCGTATCCCACGACCGTTACTTTCTTGACAAAGTCGTAACAAAAGTTGTGGAAATCGAAGCAGGAAATATGCGTATGTACAGTGGCAACTATTCTGCCTATGCCCTGAAAAAAGCCCAGCTGCGTGACGCCCAGTACAAAGCCTACCTGAACCAGCAGCGGGATATCAAACATCAGGAAGCAGTCATTGCCAAGCTGAAATCCTTTAACCGCGAGAAATCCATCAAACGTGCGGAAAGCCGCGAGAAAATGCTGGATAAAGTCCAGCGCATTGATAAACCACAGGAGATTCAGAATCAGATGCGCATTTCCCTGGAACCAAGATTTGTCAGCGGAAATGATGTCCTTACTGTGGAAAGTCTTTCCAAATCTTTTCCCGGACAGACACTTTTCAGTGACATCTCCTTTGAGATCAAACGTGGAGAACGTGTAGCCCTGATTGGCAATAACGGCACAGGCAAAACCACCATGTTAAAGATCATCAATGGGCTGATCGATGCAGACAGCGGCAGATTTACTCTTGGTTCCAAGGTACAGATTGGCTACTATGACCAGGAACACCATGTTCTTCATATGGAGAAAACTATTTTTGAGGAAATCTCAGATGCTTATCCCACACTTACGGAAACAGAAATTCGAAATATGCTGGCAGCATTCCTTTTCACAGGGGATGACGTATTCAAACTGATCTCCGCTCTGTCCGGCGGAGAAAGAGGTCGTGTTTCCCTCGCCAAGCTGATGCTGTCCGAAGCAAACTTTCTGATCCTCGATGAGCCCACCAACCATCTGGATATCGCTTCAAAAGAGATTCTTGAAGAGGCATTGAACAGTTACACAGGAACAATATTCTATGTTTCCCACGACCGTTACTTCATCAACCAGACAGCTACCCGGATCCTGGATCTGACCAATCAGGCAATTGTAAATTATATCGGAGATTACGACTATTATCTGGAGAAAAAAGAAGAGCTGACGGAAAAATATGCTCCGGCTGCCGCTCAGGCTGTGACAGAAGCAAAGCAGGCTTCTGATAACAAGCTTTCCTGGCAGCAGCAGAAAGAAGAACAGGCCCGCCAGCGAAAACGAGAGAATGAACTAAAAAAAGTAGAAGCCCGCATTGAAGAACTTGAGACCAGAGATAAAGAGATCGACGAAACCATGATTCTCCCGGATATCTGCACAAATGTGCAGAATGTGCGAAACTCAGCAAAGAGAAAGCCACCATTACCGAAGAATTAGAAGGATTATATGAAAAATGGGAAGAACTTGCATAATGCAGGTTCTTCCCATTTTCGCAGTTTATAACTTTTTACAGGTTTCTCCGCTGCAGTGTGATCCTGCCCGGAGAACTTTATAATGTTATAGAAACATTACCGGATAATTTCTGACATTATAAAATTTCATCCAGTCTCTCTCTGATGGCAAGGATGAAATCTTTGCTGTTCAGTACTGTCACATCCTCAAGAGAAGTGATCAGCGCAAGGTCTTTTGTCATCTTACCGCTTTCAATCGTCTCCAGAGTCGCCTTCTCCAGTTTATCAGCAAATTCCATCAATTCTTTATTGTCGTCCAGCTCACCTCTTTTTCTCAGAGCTCCGGTCCATGCAAAAATAGTTGCTACAGAGTTAGTAGATGTCTCCTCACCTTTCAGATAGCGATAATAATGTCTCTGTACAGTTCCATGAGCAGCTTCATATTCGTAATATCCCTGTGGAGATACCAGTACAGATGTCATCATAGCCAGAGAACCAAATGCTGAAGAAACCATATCGCTCATAACATCTCCATCATAGTTCTTGCAGGCCCAGATAAATCCGCCTTCAGCCTTCATGACACGAGCTACGATATCATCGATCAGGCTGTAGAAATATTCAATGCCTGCTGCCTCGAATTTCTCCTTAAACTCATCTTCATAAATAGTTGCAAAGATTTCCTTAAAACGTCCGTCATAAATCTTGGAGATCGTATCCTTGCCGCCAAGCCACAGTTCTGTCTTGTATCCAGTGCATAATTAAAACAGCATCTTGCAAAACTTGTGATAGAATCATCCAGATTGTGCATACCCTGAAGCACACCCGGTCCCTCATAATGATGGATCAGTTCTTTTCTCTGCTGTCCGTCTGCGCCTTCAAATACCAGATAAGCATCTCCGGGGCCGTCAATATACATCTCTGTGTTCTTATACACATCACCATAGGCATGACGTGCGATGGTGATCGGTTTCTTCCAGTTCTTAACACATGGTTCAATACCCTTCACTACGATTGGAGCACGAAAAACAGTTCCGTCGAGAATTGCACGAATCGTTCCGTTAGGACTCTTGTACATTTTCTTTAAGGTATACTCTTCCATTCTTGCCTTATTAGGAGTGATAGTTGCACATTTCACTGCTACGCCGTACTTCTTTGTAGCCTCTGCTGCATCAACAGTTACCTGATCATCCGTTTCATTTCTGTATTCCAGACCAAGGTCATAATACTCAGTGTTCAAATCAATATACGGAAGAAGAAGTTCATCTTTGATTATTTTCCAGAGAATTCTGGTCATCTCATCTCCATCCATCTCCACAAGTGGTGTCTGCATCTGAATTTTTTTCATGTTAATCCTCCTCTTTGGCTCTCATCCAGTTAACTATCATGATAGCCGAAAACAGACCGTTCGTCAATGCTTTTATACACTAGAGTGTGTCTGAAAAATCATTCCCGCAATCTGTACGCCCCACTTTGCGGGATATTTCACCCGCATTCAGTTGCCGTAGCCCGCTACGCGCCCTCATCCGGGCAAAATATCCCACAAAATTGTGACGCACATCTTGCAGAAAGCCTTTTTCAGACACGCTCTAAAGCAATAATTTTGTGAAATAAAAGATTACTGATCACAGTTCCATAAAGCGTTCCAGATCCAGTTCTCCCCATCCCTGCTGATTCTTTGGCAATCCCATATCCCTGGCACTTTCTTTCAATTTCATCTTGATCTGAACATTAGTCAGCTCTGGATTCTTCTCAAGCATCAATGCTGCTGCCCCTGCAACCAGAGGTGTA
>ENA-OQBJ01000213-OQBJ01000213.1-human-gut-metagenome-genome-assembly--contig:-NODE-213-length-31388-cov-4.020505_pt1 | contig 31388 bp, 49 predicted proteins | sample MGYA00242743_ERZ504545 | MGnify/ENA primary metagenome ERZ504545 (study PRJEB26092, sample SAMD00036252) | human gut metagenome | host: Homo sapiens | study: EMG produced TPA metagenomics assembly of... | reverse complement strand
CTTTTCTTTTCTTTTATTGCTTCTGACATTCTTAGCCAAAATCGTTTCCCTCCTTACTTAAAGAATCTTATTTCTTCTTACCTGCTACAGCTTTTCTCGGACCTTTACGCGTACGTGCATTGGTCTTGGTGCGCTGACCGCGAACGGGAAGACCTGCGCGATGACGTTTGCCGCGATACGAATTAACTTCGATCAGGCGTTTGATGTTGAGTGCTGTGTCACGGCGAAGATCGCCTTCTACTTTATAATCAGAACCGATGACTTCACGAATTTTCTGTACTTCGTCTTCCGTCAAATCGCGAACGCGGGTATCCGGGTTTACGCCAGTCTTCGCCAGAATCTGCTGGGAAGAAGAAAGACCAATACCTAAAATGTAAGTCAAACCAATTTCAACTCGTTTATCACGTGGTAAATCCACACCGGCTATACGTGCCATCTATTCATTCACCTCCTGCTTATTAACCCTGTTTCTGTTTATGTTTCGGATTTTCGCAAATGACCATGACACGGCCTTTACGTTTAATGATTTTGCATTTTTCGCAAATCTTTTTTACTGACGGTTTTACCTTCATTATTAACCTCCTGCGTAATACTCTTACTTAAAGCGGTATGTAATGCGACCGCGATTCAGATCATACGGTGTCAATTCAAGTGTGACCCGGTCGCCCGGAAGGATACGAATGAAATTCATACGCATTTTACCGGAGACATGAGCCAACACGATGTGTTCATTTTCAAGTTTGACTTTGAACATGGCGTTTGGCAAGGCTTCAACGACGACGCTTCTACTTCAATGACATCTACCTTCGACATAGTAACCTCCCTGGTCAATTCTTCATAGCCCGGTTTAAGACGGACCGTATCCATTCATTGCTGATTCTCACGGGACCAGCGCTTCCTTCAGATACGCTCGTTCCCAATATCCGGAGATGCCGGCAGTTCTTTTTCTTCGGCTTATCCAGGTTGTACTTTCTACCGTCAGCAATCCATACGTAGGGATAAGCCAAACTGCCGACAACAACATACAAGCAGCCTTTATCCTTGCCTGCCAGGCATTCTACGACCGTGCAGACAGGTATCATCGGAGTTCGTTCCATCATTCATCCGGTAAGGTCAGAATTTCAGGGCCGTTTTCCGTGATCGCTACTGTATGTTCGAAGTGGGCTGCCGGTTTGCCGTCTTGTGTGACGACGGTCCAGCCGTTTTTCAACTGGCGGACTTTTTCCGTACCCATATTGATCATCGGTTCCAGAGCCAGGACCATGCCCGGTTCCAACAACTCGCCGTGACCGGGCATACCGTAGTTCGGTACTTCCGGATCTTCGTGCATATCCGTGCCAATGCCGTGTCCGACGTAATCTCGGACGACGCTGTACCCAAAGGATTCAGCGTAGGCTGGACGGCATGACCGATATCGCCAAGGTGATTGCCGGCTACAGCCTGTTCGATGCCTTTGTAAAGGCATTCTTCAGTAACCTTCAATAATTTGAGGGTTGCCGGGTTCACGTGGCCGACAGGAATCGTTACCGTCGAATCGCCATGGTAGCCATTTTTATTTACAACTAAATCAACGCTGATTATATCGCCATCTTTAAGCTTGCGATGGCCCGGAATCCCATGGACGACTTCTTCATTTACGCTGGCGCAAATAGTTGCCGGGAATCCGTAATAGCCTTTACAGCTCGGAAAAGCGCCGCAACTGCGGATATAGTCTTCACAGCGCTGGTCGAGCTCACCCGTCGTAATGCCGGGCTTTGCCAGCTTTTTCATGAGAGCTAAGGCATTGGCCGTAATACGGCCAGCGTCGCGAATATATTCAATTTCCCGTTTTGATTTTAAGATGATCATGCTTATTTACTCTTTTCAAGACTAGCGATGATGTCTTTATATACATCATCCATATTCTGTTCCCCATCAATTTCAATATAGAGATTGGAATTTTTATAGTAGTCAATGAGCGGTTTCGTCTGTGCAGCGTATACACTCAGACGCTTTTTGACGGTTTCAACTTTATCGTCGTCGCGCTGGTATAATTCACCGCCGCATTTATCGCAAACGTTCTTTACCTTGGACGGTTTGAATGTGACATGGTATGTCGTACCGCAAGAGCGGCAGATCTGACGGCCCGTCGTCCGCTTGATGAGTTCTTCATCCGGAACGGCGATGTTGATGACGCCATCGAGTTTGATGCCGAGATCCCGAAGGATGGCATCGAGGGATACAGCCTGGCTGGTCGTACGCGGGAAGCCGTCGAGGATAAAGCCTTTTTTGCAGTCGTCTTTGGAAAGACGTTCCTTGACAATTCCTACGGTAACAGCATCGGGTACGAGCTGGCCGTTGTCCATATACTTTTTGGCTTCAAGACCGAGCGGAGTCTGTTCTTTTACAGCTGCCCGGAACATATCGCCTGTCGAAATCTGGGGAATACCATATTTGTCAATCAATCGTTCAGCCTGGGTACCTTTACCGGCCCCCGGAGGCCCATTAAAAGAATATACACTCAAACTACCCCCTTATTATTTCATAAATCCTTGATATTGTCTATTCAAAACTAAGGATTCTGCCTGCTTCATCGTATCGATGGCAACACCGACGACGATGAGGATGGCCGTACCGCCGAAGTAAACCCCTTCAATGCCAGTAATCCAACCGATGAAGTTCGGCAGGATGGCGATGAATGCTAAGAAGAAGGCACCGGCGAGGGTAATTCTCGTCATGATGCGATCGATATACAGGGCTGTCGGCTGGCCCGGACGAATACCGGGGATGAAGCCGCCATACTTCTGCATATTTTCCGTAAGCTGAGGGATGTTCAGCGAAATAGCCGTGTAGAAATATGTGAAGAACATGATCAGAACGGCGTACATGACCGTGTTAGTAACGGTGCCCCATGCAAAGTAGCTGGCAATCCATTGGACTGTGTCATTCTGTACGAACTGTGCGATCGTGATCGGGAACATCAGTACAGACGATGCAAAAATGATGGGGATAACGCCGGCCTGGTTGACTTTCAGCGGAATATGTGTCGAGTGGCCTCCGTACATCTTGCGGCCGACAATGCGTTTAGCATACTGTACGGCAACGCGTCGCTGTCCCTGGGTAACTTCGATGACCACAATGATCATGAACAAAGCGATAACGACAAAAAGTAAGGCCTGGAAGATGTTAATCGAACCGGCCTGAATGTACTGATAAATCGTCATGACGCCCTGAGGGAAACGCGCTACGATACCGGCGAAGATGATCAGCGAAATGCCATTGCCGATACCACCGGCTGTGATCTGGTCACCGAGCACATGAGGAAGCAAGTCCCTGCCGTGAGAATCAGTGATACCATGACGACCATAGCCCAGCTGTCGACGATGAGTGCACCGTTGACTTTCAGTGCATAGCTCATGGCAAAGGCTGAATCAATGCCAGGACAACCGTACCGTACCGCGTGACCTTTTGGATCTTATCGCGGCCTTCCTGATTATCCTTGGCCCATTGTTCAAAGGTTGGAACGACGGCGGTCAGCAGCTGCATGATGATCGACGCGTTGATGTACGGCGTGATGCTCATAGCCAGGATGGAGAACTTACTCAGTGCTCCGCCGGCGAACAAGTCGAGAAGTCCGAACAAGTTGCCGCTGCTGAAGAGGTTTTCAATGACCGACGAATCGACACCCGGTACGGGAATGTGAACACCCAGTCTGAAAACGACGAACATAATAAGAGTGAAGACCGCCCGTTTCCGGAATTCCGGAACGTTAAGTACGTTTTGGATGTTCTCTAACATCGCAAATCACCCTACTGTTCTGCTACCGGTTCTTCTCCCGGTACTACAACCTTACCACCTGCAGCTTCAATCTTTTCTTTAGCAGATTTCGTGAAACCATTGGCTACGACGGTCAGTTTCTTTTCGAGTTCGCCATTGCCGAGGATGCGGATGCCATCGCGGACATTTTTAACGATGCCAGCTTCGACTAAAGCAACGGGATCGACAGTCGTGCCGTCTTCAAAGCGGTTGAGTACAGAAACATTGACTTCTGCATATTCTTTACCCCAAATATTGGTAAAACCACGTTTCGGGAGCAAACGATACAGCGGCATCTGGCCACCTTCGAAGCCCGGGCGCTTACCGCCGCCGCTACGAGAAAGCTGACCTTTCATACCTTTACCGGCAGTTTTGCCGTTACCGGAACCGATACCACGGCCGACGCGGTTACGTTTTTTCTTGGAACCAGGAACAATACTCATTTCATGAAGTTTCAATTCAGCGCACCTCCTTCTATATTAAATTTCTTCTACTTTTACCAAGTGTTCTACTTTGTGAAGCATCCCTTTGATCTGGGGAGTTACTTCCTTTACTACGCTGGAGTTCGTCTTGTGGAGACCGAGAGCAACGATGGTTGCACGCTGATCGCCAGGACGGCCAGCCAAACTCTTTACGAGTGTAACTTTAACCTGAGCCATCTTGTTATATCCTCCTTATTAACCGTAAATTTCTTCTACAGTTTTGCCACGGAGTTCAGCAACTTTATTGACATCCTTCAAGCTGCTCAAACCTTCGAGCGTAGCCTGAACCATGTTGTTCGGGTTGGAAGAACCGATCGATTTGGTGAGGATGTTGCGGACGCCAGCCAGTTCCAATACGGCACGAACCGGGCCGCCGGCAATAACGCCAGTACCTTCAGCAGCCGGTTTCAGGAATACCTGGCCTGCGCCGAAAATACCCGTAACTTTATGGGGAATGGAACCGTTTTTCAACGGAACGGAAATCATATGTTTCTTAGCGTCTTCAACGCCTTTGCGGATTGCTTCAGGAACTTCACCGGCTTTGCCTAAACCTGCGCCAACACGGCCATTGCCGTCACCGACAACAACGAGGGCACTGAAGGAAAAACGGCGGCCGCCTTTAACTACCTTAGCAACACGGTTGATGAATACTACATTTTCCTGTAATTCGAGACCTGCATGGTCAACTTTTGCCATGTGTTATTTCCTCCTTGATTAGAATTTCAAGCCAGCTTCACGAGCTGCTTCTGCGAGAGCTGCGACACGGCCGTGATAGATGTAACCGCCACGGTCGAAAACGACGGTCGTAATACCTTTTTCAACAGCGCGTTTGGCAACCAAAGCACCTACTAATTTTGCGCCTTCAGCGTTGCCGCCGGTGACGTTCTGATCTTTCAGTTCTTTGTCCAAAGAGCTTGCAGAGACCAAGGTTACGCCGTTGACGTCATCGATGACCTGGGCATAGATATTGTTAAGGCTGCGGAAAACGTTGAGACGCGGACGTTCTGCCGTGCCGTTGATGTTCTTGCGTAAACGCCAATGCCGTTTCAAACGGATTGTGTTTTTACTCTTATTCAAGGAATTCACTCCTTTCTAATTAAATGTTATTTCTTAGTACCAGCTTTACCGGCTTTACGACGGACATGTTCGCCAACATAACGGATACCTTTGCCTTATACGGTTCAGGGAGACGGTAGCCGCGAACTTTAGCAGCGAATTCACCGACAACTTCGTTGTCTGCACCGGAAATGTGGATCTGCGTTGCACTCGGGCATTCGATGGTAACACCAGCCGGAGCGTCGAGTTCGAGGGGATGGGAGAAACCAAGGGTCAAGGCGAGTTTCTTGCCTTTCATCTGAGCTCTGTAACCAACACCAACGATTTCCAATTCTTTTTTGAAGCCTTCCGAAACACCTTTGACCATGTTGGCTACGAGTGCGCGGGTGAGGCCGTGCAGTGCACGGTGATTTTTATCGTCAGACGGACGTTCTACAGTGATAACGTTGTCATTAATTGTGACTTTCATATCCTGGTGAAGCGTACGTGTGAGTTCGCCTTTCGGGCCTTTTACGGTAATTACGTGGCCATCGAGGTTTACATTTACGCCTGCCGGAATATCAATAGGCATTCTACCTACTCGGGACATATTGACACCTCCAAATTTTACCAGACGTAAGCGAGAACTTCGCCGCCCAAGCCGAGTTTACGAGCCTGTTTGTCGCTCATAACGCCTTGAGACGTAGAAATTACAGCGATCCCCAAACCACCGAGAACGCGCGGGAGTTCTTCTTTGCCAGCGTATACGCGCAGGCCCGGTTTGGAAATTCTCTTGATGCCGGTAATTACTTTTTCTTTATTAGAACCATATTTCAACGTAACTTTCAGCGTTTTGCCTTCGTTTACGGATTCGTAGTTTTTGACGAAACCTTCTTCTTTGAGGATGTCGAGCATTGCTGCTTTAATCTTCGAAGCAGGGATTTCTACTTTTTCGTGATATGCCGAGTTAGCATTACGGATTCTTGTGAGCATATCCGCAATCGGATCGGTCATTGCCATAATCTAAAAACCTCCCTCCATGGAATACGTGTTACCAGCTGGCCTTTTTAACGCCAGGGATCTGACCTTTATAAGCCAGTTCACGGAATGTGATGCGGCAGATGCCAAATTTACGCATATAACCGTGAGGACGGCCGGTTATTTTGCAGCGATTGTGCAGACGAACCGGAGATGCGTTAGCCGGCAGCTGAGAAAGTGCTTCATAGTCGCCCTTTGCTTTGAGTTCAGCGCGGAGCTTAGCGTATTTGGCAACTAATTTTTCACGTTTCTTTTCACGTTCAAGCATCGATTTCTTTGCCATGTATGTTATCCTCCTCTATTACTTTTCAAAAGGCATGCCCATCAGTTTCAACATGTCGCGACTTCTTCGTCGGTCGCAGCCGTCGTAACGATGGTGATATCCATGCCGCGAGCTTTATCAACCTTATCATATTCGATTTCCGGGAAGATAAGCTGTTCTTTCAGGCCGAGGGTATAGTTGCCGCGGCCATCGAAGCCGGTTGCACTGACACCATGGAAGTCACGGACACGGGGCAGGGTCAAGTTCATCAGTTTGTCGAGGAACTCATACATGCGTTCACCGCGCAGCGTAACTTTGCAGCCAAGGTTCATGCCTTCACGGATTTTGAAAGCTGCGATGGATTTCTTAGCTTTCGTGATGATCGGTTTCTGACCAGAAATGATGGTCATATCGCTAACAGCAGCATCCAAGGCTTTGGAGTTGGTAACAGCTTCGCCAACGGCCATGTTGATAACCACTTTGGTAACCTTCGGAATCTGCATTACATTTTTATAACTGTATTTTTCCTGTAAACCCTTCACAACTTCGGAAAGGTATTTGTCTTTTAATCTGGACACTCTCAAGGGCCTCCCTTCTTATTAGATAGCTTTACCGCTCTTTACGGCTGTACGAACTTTAGTGCCATCGGCCTGCTGGACCATTTTGACACGAGTCGGTTTGCCGCTTTCAGGATCTACGAGCATTACGTTGGAAACATGAATCGCTGCTTCCTTGGTGATAATGCCGCCTTGAGGATTGTTCTGACTCGGTTTCGTGTGGCGCTTAACCATGTTAAGGCCTTCAACTACGACGCGGTCTCTTTTCGGATACGTTGCGATAACCTTACCCTTTTTGCCTTTTTCTTTACCGGCAATGACAATGACCGTATCGCCTGTTTTTACATGCATTTTACCCATTGAGAACACCCCCTCCTTATAATACTTCCGGAGCCAGGGAGATAATCTTCATGAAATCTTTTTCACGCAATTCTCTGGCAACGGGCCCAAAAATACGAGTACCTTTCGGACTTTTATCATTGTTGTTGATTACGACAGCGGCGTTTTCGTCGAAACGGATATAGGAACCGTCAGCACGACGCAAACCCTTCTTAGAACGGACGATAACAGCTTTGACTACATCGCCCTTCTTGACAACGCCACCGGGTGATGCATCTTTAACAGATGCTGTAATGATATCACCAATGTTGCCATATTTACGATACGAGCCACCCATGACCTGGATGCACAAAATCTTCTTGGCACCAGTATTGTCGGCAACATTCAACATAGTTTCTTGCTGAATCATGGCTTAACCTCCTAATTAATGAAGCTTATTTAGCTTTTTCTACGATCGTCACGACTCTCCAGTGTTTCTGTTTGGACAGCGGACGGGTTTCTTCAATACGAACGACGTCGCCAATGTGGCATTCGTTGTTTTCATCGTGGGCTTTAAATTTAACCGTCGAGATGATCGGCTTTTTATACAGCTTATGCTGCGTCTTATATTCTACAGCAACGACAATTGTTTTGTCCATCTTATCGCTGACTACTTTACCTACGCGAATTTTACGTTCATTTCTTTCCATCTGTGCTTGTGACCTCCTTTTAGATTCCAATTATGGACGTTCTTACGCCTGCGCTTTCAGTTCTGCTTCACGCTGTACCGTTTTGATGCGAGCGATTGTCTTTTTAACTTCGCGGATACGCATTGGATTTTCTAATTGGCCGGTCGCATGTTGAAAACGGAGGTTAAACAATTCTTCTTTCAGGCTAACCACTTTTTCATCCATTTCGGCAGCGCTCAGCGCACGGATTTCTTTAACCTTCATTTTATTCACCACCTAATTCCTGACCTTTAACAACAAACTTCGTTTTAATCGGCAGCTTATGGCCGGCGAGACGCATTGCTTCACGAGCAACTTCTACGCTAACACCACCCATTTCAAAGAGTACGCGGCCCGGTTTTGCAACAGCAACCCAGTATTCCGGAGCACCTTTACCGGAACCCATACGAGTACCAGCCGGTTTTGCCGTAACCGGTTTGTCCGGGAAAATCTTGATCCAAACCTTACCGCCACGTTTGATGTAACGTGTCATAGCGATACGGGCAGCTTCGATCTGACGGTTCGTAATCCACGACGGTTCGAGAGCGACGAGACCATATTCACCATGAGCGACTTTATTACCACGATGTGCCTGGCCTTTCATACGGCCACGGAACTGTTTACGATATTTGACACGTTTTGGAATTAACATTACGCTTCACTCCCTTCGTGCTTTTTCGGAGCTTTTTTGGCTTCCGGGAGGATTTCACCTTTGTAAATCCAGCATTTAATGCCGATGCAGCCATACGTCGTATGAGCTTCAGCAAAGCCATAGTCGATGTCAGCGCGGAGCGTGTGCAAGGGGATGGAACCATCGCGGAGGCTTTCGCTACGAGCGATTTCAGCACCGCCAAGACGGCCGGAGCACATGATCTTGATACCCTTAGCACCCATACGCATCGTACGGCCAACGCACTGTTTCATAGCGCGGCGGAAGCCGATACGGCGTTCGAGCTGGCTGGCAACGTTTTCAGCAACCAAGGTTGCATCCATTTCGGCCTGTTTGATTTCAGCAATGTTTACGTCGACGGTCTTCGTCGTGAAGGCTTTCAACGCTTTTTTAATATCTTCAATACCTGCGCCGCCACGGCCGATGACCATGCCCGGTTTAGCAGTATGGATAACCAATTTGATGCGTTTTGCAGAGCGTTCGATTTCAATGCGGGAAACCCCTGCAATGTATAACTGTTTCTTTAAGAATTCACGGATCTTAACGTCTTCATTTAAGAGTGCAGCGTAATCTTTTTCTGCATACCATTTTGCGTCCCATGGTTTGGAAACGCCGACGCGGAATCCATGGGCATTAACTTTCTGACCCACTACATTTCCCTCCTTATGCTTTTTCGTCAACAACAACCGTCAAATGACTGGAATGTTTGAGAATTTTGAAAGCCTGTCCACGGCTGCGCGGATGAATACGTTTCATCGTGGAATCCTGGTCAACAAAAATTTCAGAAATGAACAATTTTGCAACGTCCATATCGTTATTGTGTTCCGCATTAGCAACGGCACTGCGCAAAGTCTTTTCAACTACACGAGAACCCACTTTCGGAGTGAATTTCAAGATAGAGATAGCTTCGCCGACGTTTTTACCCCGAACCAAGTCAGCTACAATCCGAATTTTACGGGGAGCAATGCGAATGTGTTTCGTAACAGCTTTTACTGCCATTTATGTTACCCCCTTCTTATCGAGTTACTTTTTCGGCTTTAGCATGACCCTTGAATGTACGAGTCGGTGCAAATTCGCCTAATTTATGACCTACCATATCTTCCGTGATATAGACAGGTACATGTTTCCGGCCGTCGTGAACAGCAATCGTGTGGCCGACGAAGTTCGGCAGGATCATCGATGCACGGGACCAGGTTTTGATGACTTTCTTTTCGTTGGCTTCGTTCATAGCGTCGATTTTCTTCAAGAGATGATGTGCTACGAATGGGCCCTTTTTAATGGATCTGGACACTTAGTTATCTCCTTTCCTCAACACTTATTTACGTCTCTTCACAATAAACTTATTGGAAGCTTTTTTAGAGTCGCGAGTCTTGACGCCATAAGCAGGTTTACCCCAAGGAGTAACCGGGCGTTTACGACCAACAGGAGCCTTACCTTCACCACCGCCATGAGGATGGTCGCACGGGTTCATGACGACACCACGGTTGCCCGGACGAACGCCCAACCAGCGGGAACGGCCGGCTTTACCGATGGTGATGTTTTCATAGTCCGTGTTGCTGACGACACCGATGGTAGCGCGGCAGCGGATGTGTACCTGACGAAGTTCGCCCGACGGCAGACGAAGAAGTGCATAGTTGCCTTCTTTAGCCATGAGCTGTGCCGATTCACCAGCAGAACGAACCATCTGGCCGCCCTTGCCGATTTTCATTTCAACGTTGTGTACGAGAGTACCGAGGGGGATGTTCTGGAGCGGCAAAGCGTTGCCGATCTTGATATCCGATTCCGGGCCGCTGTAAACGACGTCGCCGACCTTAAGGCCGTTCGGAGCGATGATGTATTTCTTTTCGCCGTCTGCATAGAACAGAAGGGCGATGTTGGCAGAGCGGTTCGGATCGTATTCGATCGTCGCAACTTTTGCCGGGATATTGTCTTTAATACGTTTGAAGTCGATCAAACGATAACGGCGTTTGTGACCGCCGCCCTGGTGACGGACAGTCATACGGCCGCTGTTATTACGACCGCCCTTATTGGTTACTTTGACCAATAAGGATTTTTCCGGTTTAGACGCCGTAATGTCTTCGAATGTCGAAACAGTCATGAAACGGCGGCTAGCGGAGTACGGTTTAAATGATTTAATGGCCATTGTAGTGCCTCCTCCTTATTCGTTAAATGCTTAAGCTCCTTCGAAGAATTCGATGGTTTCGCCTTCCTGAAGGGTTACGATGGCTTTTTTGTAATCCGGGCGCTTGCCGATGTATTTGCCCATGCGCTTGAATTTACCCATCGTGCGAAGTGTTGCTACGCTTTTAACTTTGACGCCGAAAATGGCTTCAACAGCTTTACGAATTTCAACTTTGTTAGCATGGAGCGGTACTTTAAATGTATATTTGCCATCAGACATCATCATCGTCGTTTTTTCGGTGATGACCGGTTTTAACAAGAGATCATGCATGTTCATTATGCGAGCACCTCCTCAATCTTAGCGACAGCGCTCTTCGTAACGAACAATTTCGTGTAGTGGAGCAGATCAAAGATGTTGACGCCAGTCGTAGAAATGGCTTTAACGCCTTTGATGTTGCGTGCGCAGCGTTCTACAACTTCATCGTTATCGGTGATGAACAGAACTTTTTCACCAGCGAATTTGAAGTTATTGATGAGCGTAACAACTTCTTTCGTTTTCGGAGCTGCGAGATTGATTTCGTCGAGGACGAACAATTCATTAGTATTGACTTTATCGCTTAACGCGGATTTAACAGCGAGACGGCGAGCTTTACGAGGCATTTTCTGTTCGTAAGAGCGCGGATGGGGACCCCAAATGGTACCGCCACCAACCCACAACGGGCTGCGGTTACTGCCTACACGGGCCCGGCCGGTTCCTTTCTGTTTCCAAGGCTTTCTGCCACCGCCGCGAACGAGGCCGCGAGTTTTGGTGGAATGTGTGCCTAAGCGCTGGTTGGCGAGCTGACGGAGAACGGCCTGACGCATAACGGCTTCGTTCACTTCAACGCCAAATACGCTATCGTTCAATTCGATTTCACCGGTCTGTGCACCGGCAATATTATACGTGCTTACTTTTGGCATTATATTTTATCCTCCTTCCTGTAGACAACTATTAGCGGGGTTTTACGGTATCGCGAATCATAACCAAGCTGCCTTTAGCGCCCGGGATGCCGCCTTTAACCAAGATCAGGTTCTTGTCCATATCGACTTTAACGATTGAAAGATGAAGAACGGTTGCCTGGTTGCCACCCATTTGTCCAGGAAGTTTTTTACCCTTGACGACTTTACCGCCGCCACCACTGGTCATAGGTCCGAGAGAACCGGGTTCACGATGAGATTTAGAGCCGTGACCCATCGGTCCGCGGTGGAAACCGTGACGTTTGATAGTACCTGCAAACCCTTTACCTTTGCTGGTGCCAATTACGTCGACGAGATCGCCGCTTGCGAAAATATCAGCTGCCAGAGTTTGGCCTGCCGTATATTCCGGCGTATCTGTCAAACGGAATTCGCGAAGATACTTAACAGGAGCTACGCCTGCTTTGTCGAATTGACCCTTAACGGGTTTCGTCAGATGTTTTTCTTTGATTTCACCATAGCCGAGCTGAATGGAGTTGTATCCGTCCGTATCAACGGTCTTGACGCGTACAACTACGTTCGGGGAAGCTTCGACGACGGTTACAGGGACGACTGCGCCTTCTTCGGTGAAGACCTGAGTCATACCTAATTTTTTACCCAAAATAGCTTTAGACATAATCGCACCTCCTCCTATAATTTGATTTCGATGTCTACGCCAGCCGGCAGATCGAGACGGGTCAAGGCATCAACGGTTTTGTTCGATGCTTCGAGGATATCGATCAAGCGTTTGTGCGTACGGAGTTCGAACTGTTCACGAGAGTCTTTGTTAACATGGGGAGAACGAAGAATCGTGAAGATGTTCTTTTCTGTCGGAAGCGGAATCGGTCCGGATACCATTGCACCGGTACGTTTCGCCGTGTCGACGATTTTCGCCGCGCTCTGATCAAGCGTTTTGTGATCGTAAGCTTTGAGGCGAATACGAATTCTTTCCTGTTTTGCCATTACTTAATTCCTCCTAACGTCTATTTCATTGAATAGACTGCTCCATAAGAGTTTCCCCGCTTTGCGGGCAACATCTTATATCATAGTTTAGCGCGTTTTAGAGAGTATTTCCCTGTTGTCGCGTACCTACCTAGTTTACTACAAAAGCGGGCATGACGCAAGGATTTTTCAAGGCATTTCAAAAATTTTCTGACCGATTTAACATACCTTTCATGTATCTCCATCATGCTAAAGAAAAAGACGAACTGCTACGAAGTAACAGTTCGTCCTTATAACAGCAGAGGTCATCTGCTGCAGGTGATTTTTAGCCTTCGATTTCGGAAACGACGCCAGCACCTACGGTACGGCCGCCTTCACGAATAGCGAAGCGAAGACCAGCTTCGATAGCAATCGGAGTGATCAATTCAACGTCCATTTTAACGTTGTCGCCAGGCATGCACATTTCAGTGCCTTCCGGAAGCTGGATAACGCCGGTTACGTCCGTTGTACGGAAGTAGAACTGCGGGCGATAGCCATTGAAGAACGGCGTATGACGGCCGCCTTCGTCTTTCGTCAAAACGTAAACCTGAGCTTTGAATTTCGTGTGCGGATGAATCGTGCCCGGTTTTGCGAGAACCTGGCCGCGTTCGATTTCTTTACGGTCAACGCCACGGAGAAGTGCACCGATGTTGTCGCCAGCTTCTGCGCTGTCGAGGATCTTACGGAACATTTCAACGCCCGTAACAACCGTGTCTTTCGGTTTATCAGCAAGGCCAACGATTTCAACGTTGTCGCCGACTTTCAATTCGCCACGTTCAACACGGCCCGTAGCAACGGTACCGCGGCCGGTGATGGTGAAGACGTCTTCGACCGGCATCAAGAACGGCTGGTCGGTCGGACGCTGCGGAGTCGGGATGTATTCGTCAACGGCATCCATCAATTTGAGGATCGACGGTTTGCCGATTTCGCTTTCGTCGCCTTCGAGGGCTTTGAGAGCGGAACCTACGATGATAGGTACATCGTCGCCGGGGAAGTCATAGGAGCTCAGGAGGTCGCGAACTTCCATTTCAACGAGTTCCAACAGTTCCGGATCGTCAACCTGGTCAGCTTTGTTGAGGTATACGACGATAGCCGGTACACCAACCTGGCGAGCCAACAGGATGTGTTCACGAGTCTGCGGCATCGGGCCGTCAGCAGCGGATACGACGAGGATAGCACCGTCCATCTGAGCAGCGCCGGTGATCATGTTTTTAACATAGTCAGCATGGCCCGGGCAGTCAACGTGTGCATAGTGACGTTTGTCCGTTTCATATTCAACGTGTGCCGTATTGATCGTAATACCGCGTTCACGTTCTTCCGGAGCTTTGTCGATGTCGGCATAGTCTTCGAATTTAGCGTAGCCTTTTTCAGCCAAAACTTTGGTGATGGCTGCCGTTAAGGTCGTTTTGCCATGGTCGACGTGACCAATCGTACCGATGTTGACATGCGGTTTTGTTCTTTCAAAATGTTCTTTTGCCATGATAATCAATTCCTCCTTTAAAAAACATCTATCCACTTGCATTTTATCACATATCCATATTCTTTGCTAAAAAAAACAGTAAATTCAGCAAAAAATATTTCTGCATATAGAAATAACCCCGTATGAACGAGGTTATCGGTGTGGTGGCGGCTCGGAGATTCGAACTCTGGACACTGCGGGTATGAACCGCATGCTCTAGCCAACTGAGCTAAGCCGCCATGTGTGGAGCTATTGACCGGGATTGAACCGGTGACCTTATCCTTACCAAGGATACGCTCTACCGACTGAGCTACAACAGCTTGTATACAGGTCAAAGCCTTGTATGAAGTTGTTTCTTACTAAGACTAGTAAAAAAAATTTGGTAGCGGGGGCAGGACTTGAACCTACGACCTTCGGGTTATGAGCCCGACGAGCTACCAACTGCTCCACCCCGCGACATTGGTGGTGGGGGAAGGATTCGAACCTTCGAAGGCGAACGCCGGCAGATTTACAGTCTGCTCCCTTTAGCCACTCGGGAACCCCACCATTTTTTGGAGCCAACGATAGGACTTGAACCTACAACCTACTGATTACAAGTCAGTTGCTCTACCAATTGAGCTACGTTGGCTTATCGTTCCATAGAACATAGTCTATTATAGCTAAGACTTGATGTTCTGTCAAGAACTTTCATCAGTTTCTCGTCCATTTTCTTCGAAATCAAAAGTGTTTTTGTTCTCTCAGAAGAACCGCTGACTTAATTAGTATACTACACCGCCTTGAATAATGCAAGCACTTTTTTTATTTTTTTCGCTCTCTTTGTGAGATGAACGCAGCACGTTATCCTTCGTGCTGCGTATCCAAGTTGAGGAACAAGGTAAATTCATTTTTAAAGTAAAGCTTGACCGATCCGACCGGGCCGTTACGGTGCTTGGCCAGGATGACTTCGGTAATGTGCTGATTCTCCGTTTCCTTATCGTAGTAGTCTTCTCGATATAAGAAGGAGACGATGTCCGCATCCTGTTCAAGGGCCCCCGATTCACGGAGGTCACTGAGCATAGGCCGTTTATCCTGACGGCTTTCTACGCTTCGGCTGAGCTGGGACAAGGCGATCAAAGGCACCTTGAGTTCTCGGGCTAAGGCTTTCAGCGATCGGGAAATCTCAGAGATTTCCTGCTGGCGGCTTTCCGAGTTTCGTCCCTGCATGAGCTGCAGGTAGTCGACGATGATGAGTCCAGGCCGTGTTCTGACTTGAGCCGCCGGGCCTTGGAGCGCATCTCGGCGACGGAAATCCCCGGCGTATCGTCGATGTAGACCGGCGATTCGTAGAGTTTATCGCAGGCATCGGTAAGCCGAGACCATTCGTCGTCACTGTTGAGCTGGCCCGTGCGCAGCTTTTGCGAATCGATGTGGGCAATCTGGCAGAGCAGTCGCTGTACGAGCTGCTCCTGCGACATTTCCAGCGAAAAGAAGGCTACGGTCTTGCGCTGACGGACGCCGACGTTCTGGGCGATGTTCAGGGTAAAGGCCGTCTTGCCCATACTGGGACGGGCGGCGACGAGGATAAGGTCTGACGGCTGAAGGCCCGAAGTCATGCGGTCCAGGTCGCGAAAGCCCGTAGGAAGCCTGTAAGGCCGGCTTTATTTTCATAGAGCTTAGTAATTTTATCGAGGGTCGTTTCGACGACGGCGCCGACGGAGGCGAAGTCGCCGCGATTTTTCGTATCCGACAACTGCAGGATCTTTCGTTCTGCATCGTCGAGGAGGTCTTCCGGTTCCTTTTCCCCGTCGTAGCTTCGGTCGTCAATTCGGTACACGTCGAAATGAGTTTCCGCGCCAAGGCTTTTTCAGAAACGATGTTGGCGTGGTACTCGATATTGGCCGCCGTCGCTACCAAATTGGGCAGCTGCAGGACGTATTCGACGCCGCCAACATCGTCGAGGCGTTTCATGCGCCGCAATTCTTCCGTTAAAGTAATGACGTCGATTTCTTTATTTTCCCGATGGAGATGCTCCATGCCTTCAAAGATGACGCGGTGCACGTCTCGATAAAAGTCGTGAGATGCAGCCGTTCCATGGCCAGGATAACGGCATCGTGGCTGAGGAGCATGGCGCCGAGAACAGCTTGTTCAGCTTCGACATTCTGCGGTGGCACCCGCTGTTCCATACTATGATTCCCCCTGTTTGACCAACATCAATTTCAATACGTCGTCAATATCAGCGGCATAATGGATATCGAGCCCCAAATGGCGTTCCGGAATGTCATGGCTGTTTTCCTTGGGGATGATGATGCCCTTCATGCCGGCCTGGCAGGCGCCGTAGGCTTTTTCAAAGACGCCGCCGACAGGTTTGACCTGGCCTTGAATGGAGATTTCCCCGGTGAGGGCCATGTCCTGACGGACGGGGACGCCGGTAACGGCTGAAATGAGGCCGTCGTAATGGCGCAGCCAGCCGACGGGCCATCGATGTTACCGCCGCCGACAAAGTTGATGTTGACGTCGTAATCGGAAAGTTCTTTTCCCGTCACCCGGCGCATGACTGCTGCCGCATTGAACATGGAGTCCTTGGCCATCGAGCCTGCCGTATCGTTGAACCGGTAGTACCCCTTCCCCGGTTCCCGGGCCGGAAAGGCAACGGCTTCGATTTCAATGGCAGAGCCCAGGTAGCCGGCGACGCCAAGGCCGAAAACCTTGCCGACGACGGGCATATTGCTGGCCTTTTCGGTCACATAGGGAACGAGGCGGCTGATCTGGGCGACGCGGCGAACGTGGTCTTTCGTAATGCGGACCTGATCTTTTTTCCCCGATTGGAAAACAGCCAGGCCATAGGTGTCGGCCAGGATATTGACGCTTTTCGCCCTTCAATGGTAAATTCGGCGATGGATTTGGCAACGCCGTCTTCAAGGTCAGCTCCCAGTTGTTCCGCTGCATGAGAAACGATCTTTTCGATGTCCGTCGGAATGAGGGGTTCAAAAAAGATTTCGGCACAACGCGAGCGGATAGCCGGGTTGATTTCCGACGGGTCCCTCGTCGTAGCGCCGATGAGGATAAAGTCCGCCGGTGCCCCTTCGGCAAAGAGCCGCCGGATATATTGGGGAACGTTAGGGTCGTCTTCATCATAGTAAGCCGACTCAAAGCGAACCCGTTTATCTTCCATGACTTTCAACAATTTATTGAGCAGCATCGGATCCATTTCACCGATTTCATCGATGAACAGGATGCCGCCGTGGGCTTCGGTGACGAGGCCCGGTTTCGGTTCCGGGATGCCCGTATCGGCCAAGTCGCGGCGAGCCCCCTGATAAATCGGATCGTGGACCGAACCGATGAGTGGATTGGTCATATCCCGCGAATCCCAGCGAAGGGTCGTCCCGTCCGTTTCCACGAAAGGAGCCTTGGGGCCGAAGGGCGTGAAGGCCAGTTTCTTCGCTTCATCGAGGACGATGCGGGCCGCCGTCGTCTTGCCGACGCCAGGCGGTCCATAGAGCAGCAGGTGCTGAGGATAGACAGAAGCCAGTTTGCTTTGCATGGCTTCGACGGCCCGTTCCTGACCGACGATGGCACTGAGCCGTTTCGGCCGCACCCGTTCCATGACCGATTCCGTAAGTTCTACCTTTTCGAGATCGTCTAATGCTTTCAGTTTGCGCTTGGTCTGCTGCGTTTCTACGTCGTGCAGTTCTTCCTTGATGAGTTCCATCTTGATTTCCCGCACGTATTCCTGCTGCTTTTCGTCCATGCGCTGGGTGATTTTCTTTTCCAGTCGTTCTTCAACGGCCTGGCGGGCCAGCATTTCAGCGAGGACCATTTCGACTCATTGAGGACATTGATGACTTCGTCGTCACCGGGCACCTTGTCATACGATACATCTTCATAAATGAGGCGCTGGAGACCGACCAGGCGCTGGCGCGGATCTTCAGAGTGGATGTACGACAGGGCCGAGTATTTACTGGCACGGAGGACCATTTTTTCAGACCCTATAAGGCCAGTAAAAGCGCCATAAAGCACGTTAACCTGCCGGCGGAGTTCTTCCTCCGCCGTAGGTTCTAAGTACTTATGGCGCTGTAACAGTTTATCCAATAATTCTTTCATTGTAACCTCTTAGGGCTGGCAAATCAGCCTTCTACAACGTGTATTTTAATGACACTGGTAATGGTCGGATGAACGCGGATGGTGACATCGTAGTCGCCGACGGATTTGATCGGTTCCTTGATTTCAACCTTCTTCTTGTCGAGGTCGATGTCATACTGTTCCTTGGCAGCGTCACTGATATTTTTCCCGGTAATGGCTCCGAAGACTTTGCCGCCTTCACCGACTTTAACGGGAATCGTAAGTTCTACTTTCTTGAGCTGGCTGGCCAGGATGACGGCTTCATCCGAAGCGACCTGAGCCTTATGCTGAGCCGCAGCTTTCTTCTGCTTGGCATCGTTGATATTTTCCGACGTGCCCGGCGAAGCTAATTTACGGGGCAGGAGGAAATTGCGGCCATAGCCTTCGGAGACTTCGACGATATCTCCTTTTTTCCCGAGTTTCTTAACATCTTCTAATAAGATAACCTTCATTTTTCATCAATCTCCTTATTTTTATCTAAAATCTCATGGAGAGCCGCCATGACGACGTCTTGTGCTTCTTCCATCGTACGCCCTTTGACCTGGGCGCCGGCTACGGTGCGGTGACCGCCGCCGCCGATGGCTTCCATGACGAGTTGTACGTTAATATCGCCTCGCGACCGGGCACTGACGCCAATATAGCCGTCGTCGAGGTAGTAAAACGTGAAGCTGGCTTCAACCTTGTCGATGTTGACCAAGGCATCGGCTGCCTGGCGGCAATGATCATGCATTGGCCAGGCCCTTGGGACAGCTGGCGACGGCGATGCCGTCTTTGATGCGAGCGCCTGACAGGATGGCGGCCCGATCTTTTACGGTATCAAAATCGCAGCTGAACAGATCGCGGACGATGTCGGGATCGGCCCCGCAGCGGCGCAGATAGGAGGCGGCATCAAAGGTGCGCACCCCGGTCTGGACGGCGAAGTTCTTGGTATCGACGACGATACCCGCATAGAGGGCCGTCGCTTCGATTTTAGCCAAGTCGACATCTTCCTGGAAATATTGCAAGAGTTCGGTTACGAGTTCACTCGTCGACGAACTTGACGTTTCGGTATACGTGAGCAGCGGTTTTTGGATAAAATCCGAGCTGCGGCGATGGTGATCGATGACGACGCGGTGATCGGTCTTGGTTAAAAGAGCCGGTGCCGCCGTCATATCCGGCCGATGGGTATCGGTGATAAACAGCAGGGTCTGGTTATTGCAAAGCTTTTCTGCCGTTTCAGGTGAAATAATCAAGTCCTTAAAGTCAGGATCATCCATCAGTTCCGACGTGAGACGCTGCACGGCATCGGTTTGATCGCTGAGGACGACATGGACCGGCTTTTCAGCCAGACGGGCCATGTGGGCGACACCGACGGCAGCGCCGAGGCTGTCATAATCTTCCCGTTCGTGACCCATGACCAAAACCAGTTCACTGTTATCGATGAGTTCATGGATAGCCTGGGATACGACGCGGGCCCGGACGCGAGTGTTCTTTTCGATGCTTCGCGTCTTGCCGCCATAAAAATGAGGCGAACCGTCGTCTTCATAGACGACGACCTGGTCCCCACCCCGACCTAAGGCAGATCCAAACCGGCCCGGGCCTTATCGGCCAATTCATTGAAGTCGGCTTTACCGGCTGCGATGACATCGCTCGGGAAGAGGGCCACGCCCATACTGATGGTGACGGGGATCTGATTGACCGTATGGATGGCGCGGATTTTTTCTAAAAAGGCAAAGTTGTTCTCTTTATAAAACTCCAACGTTTCCCGGCTCATACAGGCGATGTACTTTTCATTACCGTAGCCGCGAATGAAGCAGTTATGCCCCGACAGTTCGCCGATGAGGGCGTTGTTGACATTGGTCACCAGCGTCGCCCGCTGGACCGCGTCATCCCCTTGGCGACTTCTTCCATATTGTCGATTTCAATATCGCAAAAGACAGGGACGGCTGCCAAAGAGTTTATCTTCTGCCGTTCCGTATCGGTAATATCTTCAAAGTAAAGGATGAGATAGTTGTCATCTTCTGCCGCTTCGGTCTGCAAGTATTTATAGACGACGCGGTAGTACCGTTCGCTAATGTGTTCAAAGAAGTAGCCCGATTTCCCCCAAAATTTATCAACTTTCAAATTGGGCATGATGTGATCCAGCTTCTGATCATTGTCGATATCGCCTACCCAGTCGCGAAAAACGCTGTTGGCCCAGCACAGATTGGACTGCATATCGATGATGGCAATGCCGATGGGAAGGTTCTGCACGGCATAGGTCGACGCCTGATCGACGCTGCGCGAAATGGCATCGAAAAATTGGCTTATTTCTCGGCTGCGTTCATTATGATTCTTGCGGGTCAGGACGTAGGCACCGCCGGTCAGGATGACTGCCAACAGGGCAATGATCCAATTGTAGACGGCAATGACAAGAATCAGCAAGACAGTAATCAGGAAAAAAGGGCCGTCCGACCGTCTTGACAGCAAATTTTTAAACATGGTTCCGCCCCCTGCATACTAACGTATGTAATCTTTTTTTCTATAGTTCGCAAGCATGTCGAAGATACCGGCCACAAAGGCGGCATACGAAAAGACAGGCATGACAAAAAACAAGATGAGGATCAGGGCCTGCAAGCCATTCCCCAGGTGGAAACGGCGGCTGATGAGGTACAAAATAAGGGCAATCCCCTGAACACAAAGAAAAAAGTAGGCAAGCTGAGAGAGATTCATACCGATGATATTGAGCCAGTCAATCTCCCGGGTAACGCCCCAATACTTCATGACCAAGGCCAATATATATAAGTATATCATACAACGGGGCATTTCCCAATAACGAATCGGCAAAAAGGACTGGACCGAAAAGCCCAGACGCCGCAGGATAACTTGGGAAAAGGCGATGTGGATATAGGCCATGATCATCATGCCCAAGGCAAAGAACATGGGCAGGAGAGACGGCAGTAGTTCCCGAACCTGGGCTAATTGTGCCATGGCTTCCGTCATTTGGACGTCGGACATGCCCTGGGACTTATACTGGGCTGCCATGGTATCCATGAGCTGCGTAAAAAAGTCATTGAGCTGGGTGAATATATTGATATCCAAGGCGACGTAAGCCAAGAGGCAGGTTAAGGCAAAGGCTCCGGCAAGGACGGCCGCCACCGTTCCCAAAAGTCGTGTGGCCGACCATTGATAGCGAAAGCCGACACCTAAGCGACGCCGACAGAACCGAAGATAATGAGCTGATACAGGGCCGTAATCGGATCGATGAAGACCCCCATAAGGACGCCGACCGTGACTCCCAATAATACGGCATAGCGCAGACCGTACTTCATAAAGATAATGGTCATCGGCACGGGCATGATAAAGTAGCCAAAGAAAGAAAAGACAGGTACATATGTACTTAGAAGCGCAAAAACCAGCATTATGGCGGCAAAGCAACCGGCCGTCGTCAGCGGCGTAACACGCTTCTGCTCCATAAAATTTCCCCCTTCCAAAAAAACTGCGAAACAGCGGAGACAAGAGATGCCTCCGCTGTCACAGTACAACTATATTTCACGTTTTATACTTCCATAATGATCGGTAAAATCATCGGGCGGCGCCGCGTCTTTTCATAGAGATACCGGCTGAGGGTATCGCGTACTTGAGACTTGATGACGGCCCATTCGCGGATGTTTCCGGCTTCACAGCGTTCGAGAACGGCTGCGACCCGGTCGTGAGCTTCGCGAATCAGTTCTTCAGAATCGCGGACATAGACGAAGCCGCGGGATACGATATCGGGGCCGGCCAACGGATGGCTGGTGCCCTTGGCCAGAGTCATGACGACGATGACGACGCCTTCCATGGCCAACTGCTGGCGGTCGCGGATAACGATGTTGCCGACGTCGCCGACACCGAGGCCGTCGACGAAGACGCGGCCGGCGTTGACATGGCCCGTCTTATGACCGGAGCGATTGGAAAATTCAAAGATCTGCCATTGTCGCCAATGAGGACGTGATCCTTATCGACGCCCATCATGACGCTAAGTCGCCGTGGGTCCGGAGCATGCGGTATTCACCGTGGATCGGCACGAAGTAGTTCGGCTTAATGAGTCCCAGCATGAGCTTCAGTTCTTCCTGGCTGGCATGGCCGGATACGTGGATTTTCTTATCCCGGCCGGCGATGACGTTAGCCCCGAGGCGCATGAGGTTGTCGATGGTGCGGCCGACACCGGTTTCGTTGCCCGGAATCGGCGTTGCCGAAATGATGACCGTATCGCCAGGCATGATGCTGACGCTGCGGTGATTGTTGGACGCCATACGGGAGAGCCCTGCCATGGGTTCGCCCTGGCTGCCCGTCGTCAGGATGAGGACCTGATCGGCCGGATAGCGGTTGAGTTCATCCGGTTCGATGAGGACGCCTTCAGGTACGTCGAGATAGCCCAGTTCAATGGCTACCTGGACATTGTTGACCATACTGCGGCCAAGAACGGTTACCTTGCGTTTGAATTGGATAGCCGTATTGATAGCCTGTTGGATACGGGAAATATTCGAGGCGAATGTCGCCAGAATAATACGGCCTTTAGCGGCGCGGAAGGCTTTGCGGAAAGCATGGCCGACCGTCGTTTCCGATTCAGTATACCCCGGCCGTTCGGCGTTGGTACTGTCCGACATCAGGAGCAGAACGCCGCGGCGGCCCAATTCTGCAAACTTGTGCATATCCATCTGTTTCCCGTCGACCGGGGTCATATCGACCTTAAAGTCCCCAGTATGGACGACCGTTCCGACAGGGGTCCGGAAATAGAGTGCACTGGCATCAGGAATGGAGTGATTGGTGTGGATAAAGCCGACTTTCATGCAGCCTATCTGTACTTCGTCACCGTGATGAACTTCGTTCAAGGTGTAATTCGTAATGTGGTTTTCTTTGAGTTTCCCTTCAATGAGGCCGCATACCAGTTTCGTTGCGTACACGGGCACGTTTACTTCATTGAGCAAGTAGGACAAGCCGCCGATATGGTCTTCGTGACCATGGGTAATGACGACAGCTCGTACTTTGTCCCGGTTTTCAATCAAGTAACTCATGTCCGGGATGACGAGGTCGATGCCGAACATATCGTCATCGGGGAAGGCCAAACCGGCATCGATGACGATAATGTCGTTTCCGTACTGGATAACCGTCATGTTTTTGCCGATTTCACCTAAGCCACCTAAGGGAATTATCATGAGTTTTTCTTTTTTAGCCAAAATATACCTCCTAAAAATAAATATAGTTGTATCCGTTCCAACCGGAGCCCCTCTGGGAGCTACAGGTCTATCCTATATGAAGATAAAACGAACAGTATTGGAAATAATTCCTTCTATCATATTTTCCGTTATTTCCGGGACGCTGTCAACAATCCAGCTTATATTTTTTGAATAATCCTTCATTCTTACACAAAAATTTTACATTTACTTTCCGGTTTTAGCCGTCTTGATGATATTTTCCGGGACCGTCAGTTGTGTTCCCTTGGGCAGGGCCGTATAGTCGATGGTCAAATTGACTTCACTCATTTTGATGAAGGACTGGGATACGGCTTTTTCAGCGTCAGTGCGGCCAAATTCGTCGACTAAGGTCAGAGCCAGGCTGCGGAGCTGATCGGTCAAGGGCAGGCTGATGCGGGAAATGCGCTTGGTCGAAGGATCGATGGTGACCACGGTCTGTACATCGCCGACTTTCTGAATTCCCTGAAGGACTTTTGCCAACACGCGGACCTGTTCATCGGTCATGCCTTCCTTCTTCCAATTGGCTTCGTCAGACGCCGAGTAGATGCGGGACGCATCAAAGACGACGTTATAGTCGTTGCCGCCGGCACGGGTGACGGATTTAACGCCGGAAAGGACGTTGCGGTCGCTGGTCAAATAACTGGCAATGGGTTTAGAATCCTTTAAATCATAGCTTTTCGTCAGCCACTGGCTGTCGTCGCCCTGAGCCTTGTAGTAGACGTCGAGTTTATTTCCGTTCTGGGCGGCATAGGCCTTATTCTGCGGGATTTTATCCATAGCCTGGGAGGCGAAACCTTCGGTCTTTACTTGAGATTCGATGACAAAAGGCTTTTCCTGGATATTGATCTGATTGATGACGGCACCGTCACCGACGAAGGGCATATTGATACCCAGAGTCAGCGTATAAGCACCCTGGGGATGAGCTGCCATGTTGCGGGCCGCTTCTTCATACGTATCCTGCGGTGTGGCTGCCAAGCTGCCCCGCCAATAGAAGCTGCTGCCATGACCAGGCAGCACGTCTTTTTCAAAGAATAAGTGAGTTTCATATTACTGCACCCCTGCTTTCTTGTATAATTCATAGAATGATGGATCGGTCCATGGCCTTTGCCAATGGGCTCTGCATGGGCAATCCCTTCAAAGACATAGGTTTTAGCAGCCTGAACAGCATCGGACAGGTTCATGCCGTTGGCTAAATTAGAAGCAATGGCACTCGACAGGGAACATCCCGTTCCATGCGTGCTGGTGCTTTCAATGCGTTTTCCCTTGTAGTAATGGAAGTCTTTGCCGTCGAAGAGGACGTCCGTCGCATCGGCAATGCGGTGACCGCCTTTTACCAAAACGGCCTTGGCCCCCATGGCGGCAATGGCTTTAGCAGCATCTTCCATATCTTCAAAACTTTCGATTTTCTTACCCGTCAAGACTTCTGCTTCGGGAAGGTTCGGCGTCAGCACGTCGGCTAAGGGCAGTAAGACGTCCTTCAAGGTCTGTTCGGCTTCCGGAGCCAACAGGCGATGACCGCTGGTAGCTACCATGACCGGGTCGACGACGACGAAGGCCGGACGGTACTGCTTCAATTTGTCGGCAATGACCCGAATCGTTTCGGGTACGCTGACCATGCCGATTTTAACGGCGTCGACGTCGATATCTTCAAAGACGGCATCGATCTGCGATGCAATCAGTTCCGGCGTGACGTCCATATACCCGCGAACCGCCCTGGGTATTCTGCGACACAACGGCCGTAATGACATTCAAGGCAAAACAGCCATGGGCACAAAAAGTCTTGCAGTCAGCAGCTGCCCCGGCTCCGCCGGACGGATCGGTACCGGCTATGGACAATACATGTTTCATCATAGATAAAACCTCCAACCATCGTTATTATTTACGAGATGCCTCCCAAAATTTCAAGGCTTTCGGATGAACGTAAAAGAGCAAAGATGCCGAGCCGATTCGCCCGCCATGGACGTCAAAGTCCAACAGGGCCATGCTGCCGGTCTTAAAATCGATCGCCGTTCCCGTCCAGGCCTGAACCCAGCGGTCTAAAAAAGGCGAGTGACCGACGATGCAGACGACATCCGATTTTTCCTGACTCAAAATCTGATCATATACGGCGACAAGGTCTCCCGAAGCCAGAGCTTCATGCGTATGGAACTGCCCGATGGGCAATTGCTGTTCCAAGTAAGAAGCCGTCTGGCAGGTCCGTACATAGGGACTGACCCAGAGTGCCGTTTTTCCTTCCGGCCACCACGAGGCGGCCCAGTTGGCCATAGAATCGGCCTGCCAGCAGCCTTTTTCCGTCAATTCTCTCAGCTTATCCGGCTTTTTCAGAGAAAAAGGCTGGGCCTTTCCGTGACGCATTAAACAAAGATACATAGGCCCCCCTTATTCGGCGACGTGCTCCAACCCGACGTTGAGCAGCGTAAATACGTGGCATCGGCCAGGGAATACTGCACGTTCTTTCCTTCCCGCCGGAACTGAACCAGGCGAGCATCCCGCAAAATACGCAATTGATGGGATACAGCCGATTGCCCCATGCCAAGTTCTTCAGAAATACAACGAACGCAAACTTCTCCATTCATGAGAAGGCGTAAAATGCGAAGCCGCGTCGGATCCCCCAAAACCTTGAAAACATCCGCCAACGGTTGAATATACTCCTGTGAAAGCTTCGGTGCTTGTGTTTCCAATGCCATCGCTCCTACATACCATCTTTATCACTATCTATCTAATCGTTTTATTATAGCATATTTTTCTATCCAATCGCCAGTGTGGACAAGATATAAGTTCTCTCTGTGGAGACGTATCCGTATAGAAATTTTTCTTTCACCCCACCGGTACACAGAAAGCTCCTACCGTTCGGACGGAGGGAGCTTTTTTTGCAGGCAGCACAGTACCCGTAGAGTTCGAGATTGTGGCTGACGATATCAAAGTCGGTCTTTTTTTCAACTTCCCGTTCGTAGTCATGGAGCGGGCAGTGCGGCAAATCGACGATCTTATGGCACTGTAAACAGATTAAACGGTGGGTATGCCCCGGCCGCCGCAAAGAAAAGCCGTATTTTCCTTCATCGGGAAGAAACATCTTTTCAGTCAGCCCCCGCTTGGTAAACATTTCCAAGATGCGATAGACCGTCGAAAAACTGACCTTATCGCCGCCTTCGAGGAGTTCCGCGTAAACGGCCTCGACGGTCATGACGCCGGTCTTATGGCTTAACACATCGAGCACCCGGTTGCGGGCCTTGGTGCTCTTTAATCCGTATTGGCGAAGACAGTCGCGATAGGTATCACTCATGACGCCGCCTCCTTTCTTTGACCGACATCAGCCCTTCTTTATAAATGATGACCAGTACCAAAAGGGCCACGGCCGTCAGGGCCGTAACGCCGCCGGGAGCCGCATCGATATAGTAAGACAAAAAGAGGCCCGACAGAATATCGACGAAGCTGAAAAGGATCGAATACATCAGGGTCTGACGAAAGCCTTTTCGCAGCTGCAGGGCCGCCGCTACGGGAAGGGCGATGAGGGAACTGATGACCAGGATGCCGACGATGCGGATGGATACGGAAATTGTCGCCGCAACCAGCACCGAAAAAATATAGTTGACCAGTTTACTGTGAACGCCGGCAATCTGAGCCCCGTCTTCATCGAAGGTCAGCATGACCAGTTGCGGATAGAGCTTGACGATGACGGCGATGGATACGACGCTGAGGGCGATGACGGCGTAAACGTCATCGGTCGATACGGTAAGGATACTGCCGAACAAGAAAGACTCGACGTTGGTATGGACCAGGCCGGCACTGATGATGGTAATGGCAAGGCGACCGAGAGGGACAAGATAATGACCAAAATCAACTCGGCATAGCGCCGAAAACGGCTGCGCAGCACTTCGATGAGGATGCCGAAAAAGCTGGTCAGACCAAAGGCACCGAGGACGGGATTCCAATCGAGGAGCAGCCCGACGGCAACGCCGGCCAGGGAGGCATGAGACAAGGCATCGCCGATCATGGAATACCGGCGCAGGACGAGGAAGATGCCGATGAGCGGGCAGACGATGGAAATGAGGATGGCTACGATAAAGGCATTTTGCATAAAAGCATATTCAAACATCAGTCTTTCCCTCCCATCGTAACCGACATATATTCATCGAGATAAGCCTTTGGCGAGCAGAAGTGGCCGTAGCCGCCGACGACGTGGAACAGTTTCGTCGAGTTGCGGACGGCAAATTTCAGATTATGTTCTACCGTAAGGACCGTAATTCCCTGATTCTCATTTAAATCCTTAATAAAGGGGTACAATTCTTCCTGACTGCGGACATCGATGCCCGTCGACGGTTCATCAAAAATGAGCAGGTCGGGATGTCCCATCAGGCCCGGGCGATGAGGACTTTCTGGCATTGACCGCCGGATAAACTGCCGATGAGCTGATCCTTTAAATCATAGACTCCCATCTGTTCCAAACAGGTCCGGATGAGGCTCTTATCCTTTAGCTGAAGGACCTGGCGGTAACAGTTCAGCACTTCCCAAACGGTGATGGGAAACTGACTGTTCAGCGTTTCAAAGCGCTGGGGCACATACGCCCGATGGCGATAGGTATTGGAAATGACGCCGCGGCTCGGCACGAGCAGTCCCAAAATGAGTTTAATCAAGGTACTCTTGCCGCTGCCATTTTCGCCGACGACGGAAATGTAGTCGCCGTTTCGAATGGTCATATTGATATCTTCGAGCAAATACTCGCCGTGTTCATAAGAGAAGTAAACGTGCTGTAAATCGATCATAACTGCCTCCGCTGCCATAAAATTATCGGTAGTTTATTATATCCCGGCGCAAACGAAAATGCAAGGCATTTGCAAGTAATTGACAAAAAAAGGCGGCCGTGATACGATGAACGCCATAGGAGGTCGGTATCTATGTCATCTCATCACCCCCGTCGCCTAGCGCGATTCTTGCTGCTTCTGACCGCAATCATGACCATGTTGCCCTGGCCGGCTGCGGCACGACAGCCGACGTGCCCGACGATGGAAAACTGAAGGTCGCCGTCACCTTTGACGCCTTAAAAGAATTTACCCAGACCGTCGGCGGCGATAAAGTCGATGTTTACACCCTCATTCCCGATGGAACGGAACCTCATGAATTTCAGCCGACGACGAAGACCATTAAGCGACTCGGTCAATCGCAGCTCTTCGTGTACAACGGCCTGGGCATGGAGCCTGGGCATCTAAAGTCGTCGATGCCGCTAAAAATACGTCGCTCCACACCGTCAATGCCTCGCAGGGCATTACGCCCATCAAACTCACCGATGAAGAAGAGGTCCACGAACACGGCGACTATGACCCGCACATCTGGCTCAGCCTGATCAACGCCCAGCAGGAAGTACGGAACATTGCTGACGCCCTGTCCGAAGCCGATCCTGCCAACAAAGGTACTACCAGCAGAATGCCGAAAACTACAACCGCCAGCTCCAGGCCCTGCAGGACGAATATGCCGCAAAATTCAAAAAGGCGCCCCGCAAGGATTTCGTCACCGGCCACGCCGCCTTTGCCTACTTATGCCGTGACTTCGGCCTGACCCAACAAAGCGTCGAATCCGTCTTTTCCAGCGGTGAACCCAGTGCCCGCCAACTGGCTCGATTAGCCGACTACTGCCGGGCTCATAACGTAAAAACCATCTTCGTCGAAGACATGGTCAGTCCAGAAACGTCGGAAACACTGGCCCGCGAAGTCGCGCCCGCGTCGAAACGATCCACACCATGGAAAACAGCGAAGACGGCAAATCCTACCTCGACCGCATGCGTGACAACCTGGAAAAGATTTATCAAAGCAGCCTGACTTGACAACCGGTCCGTTGACCGTTACACTGTTCCGGTAATAAAGACATACAGGAGGCTCTCATGACAACCAAAAAATACAGTGCCGTTATTTTCGACATGGACGGAACCGTCCTCAACACCTTAGATGATCTGACCGATGCGCTAAATCACGCCTTAAAAGAGACCGGCCACGATCATGCGTATACGACAGCCGATGTGCGAAATTTCTTCGGAAGCGGCGTCACCGTAGCCATCACCCGGGCCTTAGCCATCGAGCAGGGACTTGCGTCCTATGATGAACTCGAAGCCGTCGGTCAGCCTGGCGACAAGATCACGCCGCAAATCGACCTGCAGGAGGTCAGCCGTATCCAAGACCTCTATAAACCGTATTATGCGGCTCACTGCTCCGTTAAGACCGGAGAGTATGACGGCATCAACGCCATGGTCCGCCGCCTCCGTGAACAGGGTATCAAGGTCGCCGTCGTATCGAATAAGCCCGATCCGGCCGTACAAGACCTGGCTGCCGACTATTTCCCGAACCTCTTTGACAAGGTCATCGGCGAACAGCCTCAGATCCGCCGCAAACCGGCACCGGACATGGTCCAAAAAGCACTCTCCGACCTCGGCATTGCACCAAACCAGGCCGTATACGTCGGCGACTCGGAAATCGATATCCAGACGGCCCACAATTCCGGCCTCGACTGCATCAGTGTTACCTGGGGCTTTCGTCCGGCCGAATTCTTGAAGAGCCATGGCGCATCGATCCTCGTCGATAGGCCGGCAGACATCGCCGCTGTCGTCCTCGGCGACTAAGGCACGAACACCTAACTTTATACCACAAAAGACGGTCCCCGCTTCCCTATCTGACGATAGAGAAAGGGAGACCGTCTCTTTTTTATAGGCTATTCATCTTCATCAGGGCCGTCAAAGGCAGTACAGAAGATGCGGTGCAGGAACCGCTTGGTCCGTTCTTCTTTCGGATGCTTGAAGATATCTTCCGATGAGCCTTCTTCGACAATGACGCCGTCGGCCATAAAGATGACATGAGTCGCTACGTCAGCAGCAAACTTCATTTCATGGGTGACGACGATCATCGTCGTCCCGGCTTTGGCCAAATCGCGCATGACCTTGAGCACGTCACCGACCAGTTCCGGGTCGAGGGCTGACGTCGGTTCGTCAAATAAGATGACGTCGGGACTAACGGCAATGGCCCGGGCGATACCGACGCGCTGCTGCTGACCGCCGGATAACTGGGCCGGATAGTAGTCGGCACGATCGATCATACCGACGCGCTGCAGGGCATCCCGCGCCGTCTGTTCCGCTTCCGATTTCGAAATGCCGCGGCCCGTCGTCAGGCCGAGCATGACGTTTTCTAAAACAGTCTTATTAGCAAACAGATTGTATCCCTGGAACACGAAGGCCGTCTTTTTGCGGACAGCGGCAATTTCCTTATCGGAAGGCTTGCTCAAGTCGATGTTCATGTCGGCAAATTCCATCTGCCCCTCGTCGGCCCGTTCGAGGAAGTTAAGACACCGCAGGAAGGTCGTCTTCCCCGAGCCGCTCGGCCCCAGGATGACGACGACGTCCCCTTTATTGATTTCCATATTGAGGTCCTTTAAGACTCTACGCCGCCAAACTTTTTACGGACGTTTTTAATAGACATTAACATAGGTATTATCTCCTTACACGGCACGGAAGGCGCCGACTCGTTTTTCGGCTATGCGGTAAATGATTTGGACAATCGTGCAGACGATGATGTAACGACGAAGACATCCAAATAGGCTTCAATATAGTTATAGCCGTACGATGCGGCGATTTTCCCGATAGCCAGCACGTCCTTAACGGTCATCAGGAAGGCCAGG
>ENA-OQBJ01000212-OQBJ01000212.1-human-gut-metagenome-genome-assembly--contig:-NODE-212-length-31615-cov-3.799924_pt1 | contig 31615 bp, 38 predicted proteins | sample MGYA00242743_ERZ504545 | MGnify/ENA primary metagenome ERZ504545 (study PRJEB26092, sample SAMD00036252) | human gut metagenome | host: Homo sapiens | study: EMG produced TPA metagenomics assembly of... | reverse complement strand
GAATCCTGGTGCCCAAATCGAAACCGCCGAACGTTTTTTAGTGGCCAGGCGGGAGTCCGAATACAGGACGTCCATCGGACGATTGGTCAAATCGTCAATAAGCCGAAGCGAATCGTCATCGACATGTCTATGGCGTTGCGGCATGGCGGGCATGGAGGCCGGTTGCACATGATGGGATGACAGGCCGGCGAAGGATGACGAAAAAATGGCACGATGCTTTGTGGGTACGTTCTCCGGGGAAACGGGGAACGACGCGAAACGTGGAGCATCGGACTTCATATATGCGTCAATCCTTGCTGTTTGTATCGTTCTTCAACAGTTGGATGCCTTGGCGCATGTAGATGTACCCTGCAAGCCAATACAGTCCAACGCCCCAGATTCCGGTGGCAAGACCGCATAGATGCAGTGTATCCGCAGCGGAGTTGGACCAGATGTCGGCGAAGATCAACGCGACGATGGCGATAAGCAGCATCGCGGTACCGGCCTTGCCTACGAAATGAACAGGCAATGGGCCATAATCGTGCTGCGCCAAAACCAGTATCAGAACAGCCATGATCAAATCTCGCAGGCCGACGACGATCAGCATCCACCATGGAATGATGTTCGCCACACCCAAAGCAAGAATGCTGCAGAAGATCAGCAGACGATCGGCAATCGGATCGAGAATTTGCCCGATTTTGCTCACCTGATTGAATGATCTGGCGATCAGTCCGTCCAAACCATCGGATATCGCCGATAGCGCAAGCACGACCAAGGCGGTCACCATCCTGTGATGAGAGACCAGCATCGCGATAAAAGGAATCGAAATGATTCTCAGCAGGCTGATGAAGTTCGGAACCGTGAAATAGATGTCTCGCGGTTCCGGACTGTATTGCTTCTTAATAATCAGTTTGCTCATATTACAAGCAACACTACATTCTCGAAGCCTGCAACGCGGTGACTATTATGCCACGGGCACCAACTTCATACAACTGGTCCATAAGCTGATTCACCTTCGCCTTCGGAACCACCACACGCACGGCCGCCCACTGCTTATCATGCAGAGGCGAAATCGTCGGGCTTTCGAAACCCGGAGTGATATCCACTGCGGCGGACACCTTCTCGACCGGAATGTCGTAGTCCATAAGCACATTACGCTGGGCAGTGAGCACGCCTTGCAGACGCCTGCTCAGAATCGTCAGCCGCTCGTCATCCGCCTCAAGACGAGGGGAACGAATCAATACGGCTTCAGAGTGCATCAACGGTTCAGCGAAAATGCGCAGTCCCGCATTACGCAGAGTGGTCCCTGTGGAAACCACATCGGCGATCAGATCGGCGACGCCAAGCTGAACGGACGATTCGACGGCGCCGTCAAGGTGCACGGTTTCCGCGTTGATGCCATGCTCGACCAGATAGTCGTGTACGAGCTTGTCGAATGTGGTGGCGACTCGCTTGCCTTCAATATCCTCAAGCTTGGTAATCGGCGAATCGTTCGGGGCTGCGAAACGGAACGTGGAGGCTCCGAAGCCAAGCTGCATATGCTCCTCCGCATCGGTGCCGGAGTTCACGAGCAAATCATGCCCGGTGATTCCAACGTCGATGGTGCCGCGACCGACATAGACCGCAATGTCGAGGGGACGCAGGTAGAACAACTCAACATCATTGTCGGGATCCTCCACGACCAACTGGCGAGGGTTGCTCCTCAAACGGTAGCGGCTTCCGCCAGCATGTTCCAGGCGGGTTCGGACAGCATGCCCTTATTAGGCACAGCGATTCTTAGCATGTTTCTCCTCTAAAAAAGGCCACACCTTCAACTGGCATGGCCCCGGGTTTCTCACAGGTTCTTGTAGATGTCCTCGAGTGTGATGCCACGATCGATCATCATGACCTGCAGATGGTAGATGAGCTGGCTCATTTCTTCGGCCGTGCGATCAGCACCCTCATATTCGGCGGCGATCCAGGTCTCTCCAGCCTCTTCGACGATCTTCTTGCCGATGAAGTGCGTGCCTTTGGCAAGCTCGTCGACGGTCAGGGAACCGGCCTGCTTGGTGGCGGCTTTCTCGCTCAATTCCGCGAACAGCGATTCAAAAGTCTTCATATTCGTATGCTTCCTTGTATGGTGGGCGTTCACGCCTTGAAGCTGCTTCGGCCTTCTCGCGGATGGAGTCGATAGCCTCGGCCGGATTCTCGGCACCGTACACGGCGGAACCGGCGACCAGCACATCGGCACCGGCTTCGGCAACGATATGGGCGGTCTTGGGGCTCACGCCACCATCGACCTGGATCTTCGTCTTCAGGCCACGGCGGGTGATTTCGTCACGCAGACGACGAACCTTGACCATCTGGTTGTCAAGGAACTTCTGACCGCCGAAGCCCGGTTCGACCGTCATGATAAGCACCATGTCGAATTCGTCAAGGATGTCGAAGATCGGCTCGACCGGTTCGGCCGGACGGACCGCGAAGCAAGCCTTGCAGCCCATGTCGCGCAGCTGACGCGCAAGACGAACCGGAGCATGCGTCGCTCCCATATGGAAGCTGACGGAAGCCGCGCCAAGCTTGGCGTATTCCGGAGCCCAACGGTCCGGATCCTCGATCATCAGATGCACGTCGACCGGAAGGTCAGTGACTTGGCAGATGCGAGCCACAATCGGCTCACCCAACGTCAGATTCGGAACGAATGATGGTCCATCACGTCCACGTGAACGAGATCGGCGTTGGAAATGGCCTTAAGGTCACGTTCCAGATTGCAGAAGTCAGCGGACAGGATGCTAGGTGCGATTTGAATAGTCATGGTTCTCATTCTATGGAAGGTAATCGACTTGATGTTACTTGTTGTCGGACTGGTCATCGGCATATGAGACGGATGAGCCATCGTTTGCCGTGATTTCATCCTTGGTTTTCGTAAGGTTGGCCTTCGCGGTCGGGAGACCGGTTTCTCCATCCTCGACGAGGCTTAGCTCAATCTCGGTGACGGTGCGCAACTTCTCGGCAAGCAGCTCGGTGGACTTTCCCATCTGCTGAATAACGATGAAAGCCACCACGCCAAGCACGAACACCGCCATGGACATCCATACGTTGATGCGCACGCCAAGGAACTCGTGCGCGAAATCAATGCGCAGAGCCTCGATCCAAGTGCGTCCCGCCGTGTACCACATGATGTATATGGCGAACAAGGACCCGGCCTTGAGTTTTTTCATGATTTTGGAACCAAGGAAAACGATGAGCGCAGCACCGATGAGATTCCAAATCATCTCATACAGGAAGGTGGGGTGGAACAGCGTGCCTGTCGGGCAGGTCGCTCCGTCATAGCATTGTTCGCTGTGACCGATGGCGCTTCCCTCCATATTCAACTTCAAACCCCAAGGCAAGGTCGTCGGCGCGCGTAGAGCTCTTGGTTGAACCAGTTGCCCAGACGTCCCACGGCCTGCGCCACGAGCAATCCTGGCGCGACGGCGTCACCGAGCAGAGCCATTGGATAATGCTTGTGACGACACCATGCCCAAGCGGCAAGCGCTCCAAGCAGGACGCCGCCCCAGATGCCCAGTCCGCCATTCCAGATGCGGAACATCTCCACCCAATCGCCGGTCGGTCCGAAGAAACGTTCCGGAGTGGTGATGATGTGGTATATACGCGCACCGATGATGCCGCTCGGCACCGCGACAAGCGTGATGTCGAGAATCTGATCGAAATTACCGCCATATCGTTTCCAATGAACGGTTGTCATCCATACCGCCAGCACGATGCCGAGCAGAATGCACAGCGCGTAGAAATGGATGGTCACCGGCCCGATGGAAAACTGCGAAATGGTGGGTGACGGAATGTAAGCAAGTGTCATAGTTTCTGATGGTAGTCCACGTATACGATATGGTACGTGGACTACCAGTATGTTGTCTTTGGACTGGTTCAGTTGCGGGCGTTGTGGATGCCTTCGGCAAGCTCCTCAGTCTTCTCCGCCAAGGCCTTGAGACCGGTGGCTTCGTCGACTGCATGCTTGCCGGATTCGTCAAGCATGGTATGCACCAGAGCCGAGCCTACGATGACACCGTCCGCATACGATCCGACACGAGCCCCCTGTTCCGCGGTGGACACGCCGATGCCTACGCACACGTTTTTCGCACCGGCCTCGCGGGTACGGGCGACCAGTTCCTTCGGGGACGCATCGATGGTGGAGCGTTCTCCGGTGACGCCCATGCGGGCGGCAGCATAGACGAAACCCCGCGCATTGTCCGCAACGACTTTCAGACGGTCTTCGGTGGAATCCGGAGATACCAGGAAGATGCGGTCGAGTCCGTGACGGTCGGAGGCTTCGATCCACTCGCCGGCCTCGTCCGGAATGAGATCCGGGGTGATGAGACCGGCTCCACCGGCGTTTTCGAAATCACGTGCGAATCGTTCGACGCCGTAATGGAAGATGAGGTTCCAATAGCTCATGACCAATGGCACTCCCCCGGCGTTCGCCACTGTTTCCACCGCTTTGAATACGTTGGCGATTTTTTCACCATTGTCGATGGCGATTTGCGATGCCGCCTGGATGACGGGACCGTCCATGACGGGGTCGGAATACGGCAGCCCGATTTCGACCGCGTTCACGCCGTGTTCGACCATGGTGCGGAAAGCTTTGAGCGAATAATCCGGATCAGGGAATCCGTATGGCAGATATCCGATGAATGCCGGCTTGTCGGCGGCTTTGAATTCATCGAACATGGTTTCCGTCGGGCTTGGCTTGTGGCTGATGCCGAGTGGCTGGCCGGACGGCGTGGATGATGTTGCGTTCGTCATGATGGTTGCTCCTTTTCTCACTCGCCGTCCGCGTTGTTGCCTTGCGCGCCGTTGGCTTCCAAGGCTTTGGCCTGCTCGTCGGTCAGGTATCCGAACCATTTGCCGGCGGTGTTCATGTCCTTGTCTCCACGGCCAGAGATGTTGATGATCATGACCGGATGCTCATACCCTTTGGCCTTGAGGTCTGCAGCTGCCTTGTACGCGCCGGCCACTGCGTGGGAGCTTTCGATGGCAGATGATGCCTTCGGTTTCGCACAGATCCTTGAACGCGCTCATGGCTTCCTGATCAGTGGCCCAGGAATAGTTGACGCGGCCGATATCCTTGAGCCATGCATGTTCGGGGCCGACGGAGGCGTAATCCAAGCCTGCGGAGATGGAGTACGTGTCAAGGGTCTGGCCTTCGGGGTTTTCCAACAGATAGCTCTTGGCTCCTTGGAACATGCCCAGTTCACCGGTACCTGGCGCGAATCGAATGGCATGGCGACCGGATTCGGGCCCGTTACCGCCGGCCTCGTAACCGTACAGGTTTACTCGTTCGTCATCGAGGAAGGCGTTCATGATGCCGATGGCGTTGGAGCCGCCGCCGACGCATGCGCAGATAGCATCGGGATGGTCGATGCCATACCAATCCTGCAGCTGCTGTTTCGCTTCCTCTCCGATGATCTTTTGGAAGTCGCGCACCATGGATGGGAACGGATGAGGCCCTGCGACCGTGCCGAGCAGATAATGGGTGTCTTTGACGTTGGTGACCCAGTCGCGCAGCGCCTCGTTGATGGCGTCCTTGAGGATGCGATCACCCAAGGTGACTTCGACGACCTCCGCGCCAAGCATGCGCATGCGGGCAACGTTCAGCGCCTGACGGCGGGCATCGATCTGTCCCATGTAGATGCGGCACTTGAGTCCCAGCATGGCACAGACCGTGGCAGTGGCCACACCATGCTGGCCTGCACCGGTTTCGGCGATCACACGGGTTTTGCCCATGCGCTTGACCAGTAGGGCCTGTCCAAGCGCGTTGTTGATCTTGTGGGCGCCGGTGTGGTTCAGGTCTTCACGCTTGAGGAACACACGGGCATCAAGACCGGTTTTCTCCTCGAGCCTCTGCGCGAAACGAGGCGCTTCAGTCAATGGGGACGGACGTCCAACATACTGCTGGTTCAACCGCGCCAATTCCTTATGGAATTCCGGATCGGCCTTGGCTTCCGTATACACGCGTTCAAGCTCGTCGAGCGCCGTGATCAGCGCTTCCGGAACATAGCGTCCGCCAAACTGTCCGAAATATGGTCCTTCATGGCTTGCCAACGGGGTCTGTTCGGATGCCTTCACTCTTGCTCCTGCCTTTACTAATCGTTCCACTGCCTGCTCATGGTTGGCCGCGGTGGCCACGCCTTCTCCCACCAGCACCGCATCCGCGCCGGCACGGGCGTAATCCTCAAGCTCAACCGAACCGAACACACCGGATTCCGCCACGCGAATCACATCGTCCGGCAAATCCGCGGCCAGTTCGTTGTACTTGTTCACATCCACCTTGAGGTCTTTAAGATTGCGGGCGTTGATGCCAATGACCTTGGCCCCGGCATTGATGGCCCGTTGAATCTCCTCACGGGTGTGTGTTTCCACCAGCACCGTCATATTGAGGCTATGCGCGAGATCGAGCAGCGACTTGAGCTTGACGTCGTCCAATGCGGCGACGATGAGCAGCACCAGATCGGCACCATGCGCACGTGCTTCCCAAATCTGATATTCGGTAACGATGAAATCCTTGCGTAGCACGGGAATCCTCACTGCGGCGCGCACCTTGTCGAAATCTTCAAGAGAGCCAAGGAACCAACGGCCTTCAGTCAACACGGAAATCGCGCTTGCACCTCCCTGCTCGTATTCGCGGGCCAAAGCGGCCGGATCCGGAATATCGCTCAAATGGCCTTTGGATGGGGAGGCACGCTTGATCTCGGCGATGACCGGAATGCCATCCGCCTTTTTCAGCCACTGACGCGCATCGATTGGCGCTGAAGCCTCGAACGCCATCCGCTTGACCTCAGCGAGCGGCACGTTGTTTTCTCTTGATCGCTGATCCTCGACGCTCCCGCCACCAATTCATCGAGCACAGACATTACTGCTTCCTTTCACAACACAATTGAACGGTCAGAATGTGACTCACAACTGGCGAAGCTGCGCGGCGATCTGTACCGCTTCAACGCTGGCTTCGGCCTTGTTGCGAGTCTCCTGCCACTCACTGGCCGGCACGGAATCGAGGACGATTCCAGCTCCGGCCTGCACGCTCGCTTCATGGTCGCGAATGAATGCAGTTCGAATGGCGATGGCCATATCGAGGTTGCCTGAAAAATCAAAATAACCGACGGTGCCGCCGTAAATACCACGGTCGGCCGGCTCAAGTTCATCGATAATCTCGATGGCGCGCGGCTTCGGCGCTCCGGACAGCGTCCCCGCGGGGAAGGCGGAAGTGAACACGTCGAACGCCGTCATATGCGGATCGACCTGCCCGGTAACGGTTGAGCAGATGTGCATGATATGGCTGAACCGTTTGATGTCCATCAAGGAAACGACTTCGACGCTTTCCGGACGGCACACGCGGCTCAGATCGTTGCGGGCCAGATCGACCAGCATGATATGCTCGCTGCGTTCCTTCGGGTCTGCCAATAGTTCCTTGGCGAGACGTTCATCTTCCTCAGGAGTGGCGCCTCGTGGTCTGGAACCGGCAATTGGGAAAGACATGGCATGGCCGTTGTCCACCTTGATCAGTGTTTCCGGGCTGGAACCGATGACGTTGAAATCACGTCCTTGAGCATCGGTGAGTGCCATGAAATACATGTACGGGCTCGGATTGAGGGTACGCAGCACACGATACACATCAAACGGATCGGCGGGAGAATCAATATCCAGTCGCTGCGAAATGACCACTTGGAACACATCGCCATCGATGATATGGCGTTTGGCCTCTTCAACGGAACGTTCGTAATCGCTTTTCTCCGTGCGGAATCGCAGTTGGGGCTGGCCGACCGACTCGTCGAGCACATTGACCCGGGCTTCGTTTTCGACGGGTGCGGCAGCCTTGCGCTGCATATCATCCAGACGTGCCAGCGCTTCATCGTAGGCGGCATCGGCACGAGTCGGACGGTCATCGACATTCACGGCATTGGCAATCAGCCATACCGAGCCAGACACGTGGTCGACTACTGCGATGTCCGTGGCGAGAGCCAGAACGGTTTCCGGCTGTCCGGTCTCATTCGGGGCTTCGGCACGGAGCGTCGGTTCCCAATGTCGGATGGAATCCCATCCGACAGTACCAACGAGGCCACTGGTCAGATTTGGCAATCCCTCGACGTGCGGAGCCTTCAATGTCTTCAGCGCGGCATGTGCCACTTCGACAACATCACCGTCGGTGGGCACTCCGACAGGCACCTGTCCCAGCCAATCGGCTTTGCCGTTGTTCGAACGCAGCTGCGCCATGGAATTCACGCCGATGAAGCTGTATCGACTCCACGCTCCGCCAAATTCAGCCGATTCGAGGATGAACGTACCGGAACGGCCTCCTGCGAGACGCTCGTAGAAGCCGACTGGGGTCAATGAATCAGCCAGCAAACGGCGTACGATGGGGATGACACGGTAGCCTTGGTCGGCCAATTCATGGAACTGCTCACGGCTTGGCCATGTAGCACCCCACTTGAGGGTCTGTACGCTGCATTCGCTCACCGCTGGCCCTCCTGTTCTTTGGTTCGATGGCCCACGACCACAGGCAGCTGTCCGCCTTCTTCAAAGCAGGAACGTTTGCCGGTATGGCAAGCCGCTCCCACTTGGTCAACTTCTACCAGAATGGCATCTCCATCGCAATCCAGCGCGAAGGACTTCACATACTGGGCATGTCCCGACGTATCGCCCTTACGCCAATACTCCTGCCTGGACCTCGACCAGAATGTGACGCGTCCGGTGGTGAGGGTACGTCTGATGGCTTCGTCGTTCATATAGCCGACCATCAGCACCTCTTTGGTATCGAACTGCTGGATGACGGCCGCGACCAAGCCTTTGTCATCGTGCTTGAGACGCTGTGCGATGCGCGGGTCGAGAGTGGTGGTGTTGTCGTATGCTTCGTTGGTCATGATGGTATTGCGATTCGTTGTTCAGTACTACAGGGTTGGTTTGCGTAGTTTCCGTGGTTCTATTCAGCGTACGGTGTATCCGGCTGCCTTGATGGCGTCTTTGACTTCACCGATGGTGACTTTGCCGTAATGGAAAATCGAGGCAGCGAGCACGGCATCGGCGCCCGCCTCGATTGCCGGCGGAAATCCGAGGCTTTGCCGGCGCCGCCAGAAGCGATAATCGGGATTTTGACTTCCTTGCGGACAGCTTTGATCATCTCCAGATCGAAGCCTTGTTGGGTGCCATCGGCATCCATTGAATTAAGGAGAATCTCCCCCGCACCAAGTTCTTGGGCGCGCTTGACCCACCAAATGGCGTCAATGCCAGTGGATTTGCGCCCGCCCATGGTGGTGACTTCGAAACCTGACTGCGTATGTCGTTCTCCCTGTTCGCGACGTGCATCGACGGACAGCACAAGCACCTGATTGCCGAATCGTTCGGCGACACGACTGATGAGGGTAGGGCCATTGATGGCCGCGGTGTTGACGCCGACCTTATCCGCACCGCAACGAAGCAGGGAATCGACGTCTTCAGGGGTACGTACGCCGCCGCCGACAGTCAGTGGAATAAAAATCTGTTCGGCGGTGCGGCTCACCACATCGACCATGGTCTGCCTATGGGAGCTTGACGCCGTCACATCAAGGAACGTCAGTTCGTCCGCGCCCTGGCGGTAGTATTCCGCGGCGAGTTCGACCGGGTCTCCTGCATCGCGAAGATTCTCGAAATGCACGCCTTTGACCACTCGTCCCGCATCGACATCAAGACATGGAATGACTCGGACCGCCAGTGACATGCTGCTCTACTCCTTCACGCATAACGGTTGCAATGATTGCAAGAGTAACCGCAATACGTTACGTCGGTTCATGCGGATTCCGAGTAGCGGACAGAACCGGGCCTTTCGGAGGAATCAGTCACGTTCTTTGGCTGCAAGCTGTCCGCATGCGCCATCAATGTCCTGTCCTCTGGTATCACGCAGCGTGGCTGTGATGCCAGCGTTATGGAGAATCTCAAGGAATCTACGCTCGTCTTCTGGTTTGGACGCGGTCCACTTCGATCCCTCGATCGGATTGAGCGGAATCGGATTGACATGCGCCCAATCATCTCCATAGTGGTTCAGACGCTTCGCCAGCAATTTGGCATGTTCCGCCTGGTCGTTGATGCCGCGCATCAAGGCGTATTCGATGCTGACTCGCCGTTTGGAAGCCAGATAATAATCATGCGCAGCTCGAGCACCTGTTTGGTGTTGAAACGCTTGTTCATGGGCACAAGTTCATCGCGCAATTCATCGCTCGGCGCGTGCAGGGATACTGCGAGACGTACTGGGATGCCTTCTTCGGCCAGTTTCCTGATGCCAGGCACCACGCCAACGGTGGAAACCGTGATGTTACGTGCGGAGATGCCGAAGCCTTCGGGAGGCATGGAACTAATTTGGCGGACTGCACTCAAGACGGATTTATAGTTGCCCATTGGTTCGCCCATGCCCATGAACACGATGTTGCTCAGTCGTCCGGAGCCTCCGGCCACTTCACCGTCACGCATGGCCTTCGCGGCCACACGAACCTGCTCAACGATTTCACCTGCGGACATGTTCCTGGTCAGTCCCAGTTGTCCAGTGGCGCAGAATGGGCAACCCATGCCGCAGCCGACCTGGCTGGAAATGCAAAGCGTGGTTCTGGTGGGATAACGCATCAATACGGATTCGATCAGCGACCCATCAAACAGGCGCCACAACGTTTTGATGGTGGTGCCTCCATCGGCGACTTGGCGTGTCACCTCATGGATGAGTTCCGGGAAGAAAGCTTCAGCCGCGTCGGAGCGTCTTGCCGCCGGAAAATCGGAAAATTCTTCCGCATTGACATCGAAATGGCCATAGTAATGATTAGCCAGCTGTTTGACCCTGAATTTCGGCAATCCAAGTTCCTTGGCCTTACCGATACGTTCCTCTTCGGACATATCGGCGAAATGCAGTGGCGGCTTGCCACGGCGGGCATGGTCTTTCGACAGCACATCCCGGAAGGCGCCCGAAGTGCCTCCAGGAGTGATGCCTGTTTCCGGCTGATCATTCATGGAATTCACGGTTATTGGCCCTTTCTCACATTCCGGTGGCCCACAGGAGCACGCACACGAAAGGAGCGCACAGGAGGATGGAGTCGACACGATCCATCACTCCGCCATGACCTTTAAGCAGATGGCCCATATCCTTAATACCAATGTCACGCTTCAGCATGGAAGCGCATAGGTCGCCGAAGGTTCCGGCTATACCGATCATGAAACCAGCGACAATAGGCACCCACCATCGAACCGTCCAAACGGATGGCTCGTAAGTGCAAAACATCACCACAAAAGAACCGGCCATGGCGAACAAGATGGATCCTGCCAGGCCCTCCCATGATTTCTTCGGTGAGATACGGGGACTGAGTTTATGTTTGCCAAGCCATGCACCTGCAAACAGACCACCGGTGTCACTCAGCGCGGGCATGAAGACAAGCATGATGGCATGTGCCACCGGATGACCGTTGAACGTCAACGGCATGATCAGGCAGGAGGCAAGCAGCGGAATGTACAGAACGGTGAACATGGAGACTGCCACATGGCTCAGTCGGCTGTGGCGCACTTCACCCTGTTCATGATTGAACGACGATTCGAGACGAGCACCTGCATCGGTGTGCGACAGTTTGTCCGCCACGGCCAGGGAAAGCCGACTGCCGAACGTCACCTTGGCACTTGCGGCGATCGCTACAAGCAGCAAGGAGGCCAGTACACAGACCGTCATAGCCACAATATGATGCTTGCTGTAGTAGGTGGCCAGCAAAGTCACCGCGGAACATGCCCACAGCGCCACCACGGGAATATGCAATCCCGCGGTGGCGAAATCGACGCGCAGCTCCCACAATGCGAGCACCATGAACAGCACGACAAGATAGACGAACAAATCAACGCTGATCAACAGGCATGCCAAGATGATGGCGATCAGACGACCGCCGTGGCGATGGCCTGCGGCATGTTGCGTCCGGTTTTCTTGTTGATGGCGTTAATGGCCTCTTCGGCTTCTTTTTCGCGTTGCTCCTGTTTTTCCATCGTGGTCTCTCCTGTGGTACCGTGCGTCGATTGATGATTATGGAGATTCGAAGGAATCAGACCTCCATGATCTCCTTCTGCTTGGTTTCCAGCAGAGCGTCAAGCTCGTCGGTGGTCTGCTTGGTGACCTTGTCGAGTTCCTTGAGCAGACGATCGCCTTCGTCCTCGCCCATGTCGCCGTCTTTGATGGCCTTGTCAAGGGATTCCTTGGCCTTGCGACGAATGTTGCGCACCGCGACCTTGCCGTCTTCAGCCTTGCCCTTGGCAATCTTGACGTATTCCTTGCGACGCTCTTCGGTCAGCTCCGGCATGGTCAGGCGAATGACGTTGCCGTCGCGACGGGGGCTGGCTCCGAGATCGGAATCACGAAGCGCCTTCTCCACGGCGTTGGCCTGGGACGCATCGAAAGGAGTGACCGCCAAGGTGCGCGGCTCCGGAACACCGATGGTGGCAACGGCCTTCAGCGGGGTCGGTGCGCCGTAATAGTCAACGGTGATGCCGTTAAGCAGCGCCGGATTCGCACGACCGGTGCGAATACCGGAGAAGTTCTCCTTGGTGGATTCCACGGACTTGGCCATCTGCGCCTTGGCTGATCGACGATAGTTGCCATTGTTTGCTCCTTTAATATTGTTGGTTTAATCGATATTCGGCTTTGAATGTCGTCACTCGGCGAGGGCGGATTCCGCGGTGGAAACCATGGTGCCGATCTCCTCGCCCAGCAAAGCCTGGGTCACATTGCCGGCGCCCTCGAGTCCGAAGACGCGGATGCGCTGCTTGTTGTCCCGCGCCATGGAAAGCGCCGCAGCATCCATGACCGCAAGATTGTCGACCAATGCACGGTTATAGCTCAGCGTGGCGAAGCGCTTGGCGTTCTCGTCTTTGCGCGGATCGGCAGTGTATACGCCGTCCACGCCGTTCTTGCCCATCAGCACCTCATCGCAGTGGATTTCCAGAGAACGCTGGATGGACACGGTGTCAGTGGAGAAATACGGCATGCCTGCTCCGGCGCCGAAAATCACCACGCGTCCCTTTTCCAGATGACGAATGGCCTTAAGCGGAATGTACGGCTCGGCGACCTGTCCCATGGTGATGGCGGTTTGCACGCGCGTGGCCTGTCCCTCCTGCTCGAGGAAATCCTGCAGAGCGAGGCAGTTCATCACCGTTCCCAGCATGCCCATATAGTCGCCGCGGGAACGATCGATGCCGGCCTGCTGCAGTTCGGCGCCACGGAAGAAGTTGCCGCCACCAACAACGATGGCGACCTGCACACCTTGCTTGACCGCGGGAACGATTTCCTCCGCAATACGACGAACGACGGTGGTGTCGATGCCGACTTTGCCTCCGCCGAATGCCTCTCCGGACAGCTTGAGCAGTACCCTGCGGGGATTGTCGCCAGTGTTTTCGCCAGTCATGAAATGCCTTTCTTACCCGAAAACCCATGAAATTTACCGTTTTCAAGACTATCGGCAAACACAGACACCAAAACACGATGGGTTTAGTGCAAAAAAAATGTCCGCAATCCTGTTGGATTGCGGACATTGGAGATATGCCAAGCCCACGTTCGAAAGCGTGAGCTCAATTCACATCAGATTCACTCGGCGTCGCCCTTGCCGACCTCCACACGAGCGAAGGAAAGCGCGGTTCCCCCGACTTCCTTGAACAGGTCGCCGACGGTCTTGGACGGATCCTTGACGTACGCCTGCTCAAGCAGCACGGTCTCCTTGTAGAATGCGCCGAGACGGCCTTCCACGATCTTCGGAGCGATCTTCTCGATCACGGCCTCCGGCTTGCCCTTGCTCTTGAGCTCCTCCGTGGTCTTCTCGGTGGCCACGCGACGCTCGGATTCCAGCACATCAGCCGGAACATCCTCGCGGGTCAGCCACTGGGCGCCCATCGCGGAAATCTGCAGAGCGGCCTCATGAGCCACAGCAGCGCCGGCTTCATCGGTGGCAATCATGGCCACGATGCTCGGCGGCATCTCAGCGGACTTCTTGTGGGCGTAGACCTCGACATGCGGGCCCTCGACCTTGGCGAACTGGCCTACCTTGACGTGCTCACCGAACAGAGCAGCGGCTTCCTCGACGGCTTCCTTCACGGTGGTGTCACCGGAGGCTGCTGCCAGAACCTCATCCACGGAGGATGCTTCGGCCTTGACGGCGTCATCGAGCACGCTACCGGCGAATTCCACGAACTTCGGGGTCTTGGCCACGAAGTCGGTCTCGGAGTTCAGCTCGACCGCATAGCCGGTCTGGCCGTTGGCGGATTCGACAACGGTGGAGGCGATGGTGCCTTCCTGAGCCTTGCGGCCTTCACGCTTGCCAGCGGCCTGGATGCCCTTGGCGCGGATGATTTCCTTGGCGCGAGCCACATCGCCTTCGGCTTCGGTCAGGGCCTTCTTGACGTCCATCATGCCGGCGCCGGTTTCCTCGCGCACCTGCTTGATCAGAGCTGCAGTGATTGCTGCCATTGATTTGTCTCCTCTGAAAATTTGGTGACTGCCCGATGATGGGAGGCATAGCACCTCCCATCATAGAGCATGGTCTCACTCGGCCTTGGTTTCGCCTTCAGCCTCAGCCGGGGCTTCAGCTGCCGGAGCGCCCTCGGTGAGGAGCTCCTTTTCCCAAGCAGCCATCGGCTGCTCGGCTTCGCCTTCGGCCTTGGCGGCCTTGCCGGAACGCTCCAGCAGACCTTCGGCCACTGCGTCAGCCATGAGGCTGGTCAGCAGTTCGATGCCGCGGATGGCGTCATCGTTGGCGGCGATCGGATACTCAACGGATTCCGGATCGGCGTTGGTGTCGACGATGGCGACAACCGGAATGCCCAGCTTGTGGGCTTCCTCGACGGCCAGAGCTTCCTTGTTCACATCGACCACGAACATGGCGGACGGGGTGCGGTTCATGTTGCGGATACCGCCCAGCTGCTTAGCCAGCTTGTCCTTCTCACGCTCGAGGAGCAGCAGCTCCTTCTTGGTCAGACCGGAGCCGTGCACGTCGGTGAAGTCCATTTCCTCAAGTTCCTTGAGGCGGGAGACGCGCTTGGACACGGTCTGGAAGTTGGTCAGCATGCCGCCGAGCCAACGCTCGGAGACATACGGCATGTTCACGCGGGTGGCCTGAGCGGAAACAGCTTCCTGAGCCTGCTTCTTGGTGCCGACGAACAGCACGGTGCCGTTGTGGGCAACAGTGGCCTTGATGAAGTCGTAGGCCTTGTCGATCATGTCGAGCGACTTGAACAGGTTGATGATGTGGATGCCGTTGCGCTGGGTGAGGATGAACTGCTTCATCTTCGGGTTCCAACGACGGGTCTGGTGGCCGAAGTGCAGGCCTGCCTTCAGCATGTCGCTCATAGTGATCTGAGCCATGGTATTGCTACCTCTTTCTTTGTCGGTTCTTGCCTGGTCATGCGTTCCTGCGTGCAGCCAATGCCTTGCAGGCATCAGCCGACCGACACAGGTCGTCGCGAGCATGACGCGAATTGGTTGCGCACCGGTTGACAATAATTGGGCGGTTTGAAGCACTCGCGGCAGCGCTTCTCACCAAATTGGCGCACAAATATTAAAAATACCATGGGCACGTCTTTCTGACGTGGCCCCATGGTTGAATCGTCGTTCGCTGTTTCGATCACTTGCGATGGGTGCGCATGTAACGCATCGCCTCGCGGCGTTCTTCCTTTTCCAGACGATCAAGATAGACGTGACCGTCCAAATGATCAGTCTCGTGCTGCAGCATGCGGCCCATGATGCCATGACCTTCCAACACTACCGGCTTGCCGTCCAGATCAATGCCCCGCACGCGAGCATAATCGGCGCGACGAGTCTTGTACCACAATCCTGGAACGGAAAGGCAGCCTTCATCGCCATATTGCTCTCCGCTGGTCTCCTCCAACACCGGGTTAAGCACATAGCCGATTTTGCCGTCGATATTGTAGGAAAACGCACGCAGACTCACACCGATTTGGTTGGCGGACAACCCGGCGCGTCCCGGGTCATCAACGGTATCCAACAAATCCTGCACCAGATGGCGCACCGCGGGCGTGATCTCCTTGATGGGATCGCATGGGGTGCGCAGCACTGGATCAGGTACGACTCGAATCTCACGGATTGCCAAAATTAACGCTCCTCGTTGTTCTTGGTTGCGGAAGGCTCGACGGACGGTGCCGTCTCGTCATCCGGTTCATCGGACTGCTTCTTGATTCTCTCCTGCATGGTATCAAATGCCTGCCGAACCTTCGGGCTGACGGATTCAGAAGCCTGCCGCATGCTTTCCGACGCCTGCTTGACGGTTTCGGTGGTGCGGTCGAGAATCTGGACAGTCTTCGGCAACGGCCTGTTGGAGGGTTTTGGCGCGTAAATCACGTTTTCGATGACGTCTGCGTAGCGCTGCAGCACCTTGGACGAACAACTTTCAGGCTTGCCGTCAAGGTGCCGTCCTGTTGGTTGAATTCCTCATCGAGAATCTCGAATTTTCGTACGGATTCCGCACGGGAAACGTTCGCGTTGGCCTTTTCGACATACTGCTGCACGAAAGCGCGCACGGCATCGTTTTCCGCTACCTGCTTCATGGACATATCGGCATCAAGACCCTGCTGGGAAAGCCAAGAACGAGTCATATCAGAATCCAGTTCAATCAAAGCGCTGATGAACGGCTTGCCATCGCCAATGACCACAGCATGGGACACGATAGGACAGGTGTCGATGATGTCCTCCATCGGGGCGGGGCTGACGTTCTTGCCTCCGGCTGTGATGATGATGTCCTTCTTGCGGCCGGTGATATACACGAATCCATCATCGTCGATGGCCCCCAGATCGCCGGTCCTCAGCCAACCATCAGGCATTTTGACTTCAGCGGTCTTCTCAGGATTCTTGTAGTAGCCAAGAAAAACATTGGGCCCATGACCTGCAGCTCGCCATCATCATCGGTGCGCACACCCATACCCGGCCCGGGCTTACCAACGGAACCGACGCGATTCGCATTTTGCCAGTTGACGATCATCGGAGCCGCGGTTTCCGTCATACCGTACCCCTGAATGAACGTGATGCCATCCATGCCATTGAAGAAGTGGGCAAGGTCGACGTTCAGCGGGGCGCCGCCGCATGCCAGATATTTCAGGTTCGGACCAAGCGCAGAACGAATGGACTTGCCGACGACGGACATGAAGAAGGAATGCTCGGCTCGGGCCACCATCGAATGATGTCCCCCGTCCTGCTCGTCCTTGGACCATTGCACGAAATGATCGAACGCCTTGGCGAAGACCCTGCCGCGAATACCCGCACCGGCCTTCTGCGAGGCAGCGTTGTACACTTTTTCGAACACACGTGGCACGCCAAGCAAATACGTCGGTTTGAAACTGCGCAGATCGGCGAGCAGATGCTTGGCTCCAGGCAGATAGCCGACCACGCCTTGTCCGCCAATCGCCACGTATTGGATATAGCGGGCGAAGCAGTGCGCCAACGGCAGGAACAGCATCAACCTGTTGGGCTGGTACAGCATCTCGTCAAGAATGATGTAGCCATTGAGCACGATATGCGTGAAGTTGCGATGGGACAGCATCGCACCCTTCGGACGTCCCGTGGAGCCCGATGTGTAAACGATGGTGAGCATGTCGTCCGCCTTGATCCGGGCAATGACTGATCAAGGGTATCGTCATCGACGCCCTCTCCGAAATCGGCGACCGCGTCAAGACCGTCCGCTTTGAAATTGAACACGTAACGCAGCCCTTCATGCATGTCACGAATCTGTTCGAGCGTCTGCGTGTGGACGGAATCTCCAGCGAAGGCAATAACCGGCTCCACCTCTTCCACGATGGAAGCGGCCTGCTTGGCCGAATCGGTTTCATAAATCGGAACGCTTACCGCGCCGATGGCCGCGCATGCGAAATCGACCACACCCCACTCGTAACAGGTGGGAGAGTAAATGACCACCATGCTTCCGGCTTTGACTCCAAGACCGATAAGGCCCTTCGCCACGGCGCGCACACGAGCGAGCATCTGGCCTGCCGTCACATCATGCCATTGCCGAGTCTCATCATCCTGCCATTGTGCGATAAGATCATCCGGATTCTTCTGCGCACGACGCGACAGCAACGCATATACCGTGTCATCATCCGTGGTGCTGTAGGCCGGCTCTGGTACAAATTCTCTCAACATGGTTCTCTATAGTAGTTCCCGTATGCTTAAGGCACGCTGAAAGCCCTTGGCATCGACTGCGAACATCGACGCCAAGGGCTTTTTGCAGATTCCTACCGTATCATCGCATCAATGCGATCACCCGAAATCAGCCAAGACGCACTTCCACGTGGAGCCTTTGAGCCTGAATGCGGTGTTGCATCTCAACCGCGTTTCGCCGATGTTGAGCAAAGCCGCACATTCGAATTTCGTGGTCGAAGTCAACCAGCCGTTAATGGCGGACACGTTGATGGGAAGCAGACCAATCTTGGCATATAGATTTGCGTCTTCCTTCATACAATGGCCTATTATGGAAGCTGCGATTTTAAGCTACGCATACAGTCCTCCGTTAGAATACGCTCTACATGCGCCGGCTTTTGCCGACCACGGAAGATGTCGATGGCATCGCACGACATGCGCGCGCCCAATAACGCCAAGGAATAGGCTTGCTTCGCGTCCCACGGTGTGGAATCGGACCGGATAACATGGAAGGGCACCCGCATGCCGGATAGTTGTGTTTCCAAAAACCCATCATATGAAGGAAGCTTCTCGACGGATTTTCCTATGCACTGCAGCCATTGGCCATTGTTTTCCGCTTCTTTAAGACCGACATACGAATCAGGGTCTGACGGTGGGATTTCGTCAGGCTCATTGCCTTCTATCTCCTTGTCGTCTTCCGGCTCCCGCTCAGAGCCGGACTGCCATTCCGGAGGTGAAACGCCATCGTCAGATAAGTCGTCCATTGCCATGGATCCCTCATTTCTTTACCTATTTAATGTCATCCAATATTTAATGTCATCCAACTCTCTTCACTGAGAAGGACCAAAAACATTAATACATAAAGACAATCCCCCCGTCAAGTCGACGGAGGGATTGTGGATAACTTTTTTATCCACAGGACGAAGCTATCTGATCAGTGGCTCGAAGCGACCGTAACCGGACAACGTTGGAAGCTCTTCAAATCGACATAACCGGTCGTGGCCATGGCTCTGCGAAGCGCCCCAACAAAATTGGTGGTTCCGTCGGCGTTATGGCTCGGGCCGAACATGACCTCCTGCAAGGAACCTACGGTGCCCACGTTAGTGCGGAATCCGCGCGGCAACGTCTGGTGGCGGGCCTCGGCGCCCAATGCATGCCTTTGCCAGGAGCCTCGGAGGCGCGTGCCAGAGGCGAGCCCAGCATCACCGCATCGGCGCCCAGCGCGAATGCCTTGACGAAGCTGCCGGAATCACCCATACCGCCGTCGGCAATCACCTGCACATAGCGTCCGCCCGATTCGTCCATGTAATCGCGGCGGCCTCGGCGACATCGGCGATGGCAGTGGCCATCGGCGCGTGCACTCCAATCGTGTTGCGGTTGGCGGATACCGCACCGCCACCGAAGCCGACAAGCACGCCAGCGGCTCCCGTGCGCATCAAATGCAACGCAGCCGTGTAGTTGGCCGCGCCGCCAACAATGACGGGGACATCCAGGTCATAGATGAATTTCTTAAGGTTCAGGGGCTCATGGTCCTTGGAGACATGCTCCGCCGACACCACGGTGCCACGAATGACAAACAGATCGACACCGGCCTCAAGCACGGTGGAATAATAATCCTGCGTACGCTGCGGAGACAGCGCGCCGGCTACGGTGACGCCGGCATCACGAATCTCATGCAGACGTTCGACGATGAGTTCCGGCTTGATCGGCTCAGCGTAAATCTGCTGGATGCGTTCGGTGGCCTTGTCCGCAGACAGCTGCGCGATTTCGTCCAGCAGCGGCTGGGGATCGTCATAGCGGGTCCACAATCCTTCTAGGTCAAGCACGCCAAGCGCGCCCATCTTGCCCATGGCGATGGCCGTGGCCGGGCTGGTCACGGAATCCATCGGGGCGCCGATGACCGGCACGTCGAATTCATAGGCGTCGACCTGCCAAGAGGTGGACACATCCTGAGGATCACGGGTACGACGGGAGGGAACGATGGAGACATCGTCCAGCGAATAGGCCAGACGGCCCTTCTTGCCCAAACCGATTTCAATTTCCTGAGACATGGTTTCAAGGCTAATGCTCAGCTATGACAGTGCCTTCGCGCGTGTCCCCACGGTTTTGGACATTTCCATACGGAATTAACACACATGTAATAAGACGGAACCCATCACCTTCAATTCCGACAGGGAGGACAAACCATGGCCAAAATCAAGGTCGAAGGCAAAGTCGTCGAACTCGACGGCGACGAGATGACCCGTGTCATCTGGAAAGACATCAAGAACCGTCTGATCCTGCCGTACCTCGACGTGGATTTGGATTATTACGATCTGGCATCGAAAACCGCGACGCCACCGACGATCAGGTGACCGTCGACGCGGCGAAGGCCATCCAGCGCGAACATGTCGGCGTCAAATGCGCCACCATCACCCCGGACGAGGCGCGCGTCAAGGAGTTCGGCCTCAAGAAGATGTGGAAGTCCCCCAATGGTACCATCCGCAACATTCTCGGCGGCACCATCTTCCGCGAGCCGATCGTCATGAGCAATGTGCCTCGCCTGGTCCCGGGATGGACCAAGCCGATCGTCGTGGCACGTCACGCCTTCGGAGACCAGTACAAAGCCACTGATTTCAAGGTTCCGGGAGCCGGCACCCTCACCGTAACCTTCACTCCGGAAGACGGCTCCGAGCCGATTGAGCACGTCGTTTACAATTATGGCCCTGACGGCGGAGTTGCCCAGGTGCAATACAACGTGAACGATTCCATCCGAGGTTTCGCACGCGCCTGCTTCAACTATGGTCTGATGCGCGGCTATCCGGTGTACCTGTCCACCAAGAACACGATTCTCAAGCGTACGACGGCCAGTTCAAGGATACGTTCGCCGAGGTGTTCGAAAACGAATACAAGGACAAGTACGAGGCGGCTGGCCTGACCTACGAGCACCGACTCATTGATGACATGGTGGCAAGCTCCCTCAAGTGGCATGGCGGCTATATCTGGGCTTGCAAGAACTACGATGGCGACGTGCAGTCGGATTCCGTCGCACAGGGATTCGGCTCCCTTGGCCTAATGACCTCCGTGCTGATGACTCCCGACGGGCAGACCGTCGAAGCCGAAGCCGCGCACGGCACCGTGACCCGCCATTATCGCCGTTGGCAGAAGGGTGAAAAGACCTCGACCAATCCGATCGCCTCCATCTTCGCATGGACCGGCGGTCTGAAGCATCGCGCCGACCTTGACAACACTCCGGAAGTCAAGCATTTCGCCGAAACTTTGGAGAAAGTCATCATCTCCACCGTCGAAGGCGGACAGATGACCAAGGATCTGGCCATGCTCATCGGACCGGACCAGCCTTGGCTCGATACCGAGGGTTTCATGAACGCCCTCGACGAGAATCTGGCAAAGGCTCTGGCAGAGTAATCTATCTGAGCTGTCGAAAGCCCGTATGCGCAATCACACGCGCGTACGGGCTTTTTGACGTCCGGATATTACAATCGATGGTCAGTATAAGGAACGTCTATTCTTCCGCAAAGGACATGGCATGATTCTGCATCGCACAATCCCGGCGAAACGTCTGCTCGCTCTGCTGGCATCGGTCTGCATGGCAACAGCCATGGGGGCCTGCTCGCCCAACGGTGATTCGCAATCGCAGCAACAGCCGTCATCACAATCCAGAGCAACAGCCGATGCCGGCAATGTGGCGATTTTCGCTCCGACAGACAGCATCACCATCTCTCAACAGACGCCATTGAGCAAATGGGAAAAACTCGTTCCCGAAATCGTGTCCTCGTTGAAACGGACCGGTGTCAAAAGCGGCGACATCACCGTGAAAACCGCTTCGAACCTCGACAAACAAAGTCAAAGCGTCCAAGACTATGTGGTGAATCACATCAACGGAACCGAGCATTCGTCCACGAAAGCCAAAACCACCTTGGTGGTGGCGCCTGTCGCCGAGATGCCGGAATCCGACAGGCAATACGGCGACTATGCGCGGCATGATATCACGTGGAACTCCGACGCGTCGGATGAGGACGAACAGGATTATGCGCAATCAGCGCAACGGCTGGTTTCGGCGTTGCAGCTTGCGCAGAATGAAGGAATGAAGGTCGTTCTGATCTCCAATACGCTTCAAGGGTATGCGCCGGACGTGTATGTGCCGATGACCACGGCCGAGCAGATTGGAGAACTGCAAGCCAAAGAGCTCGTCAACAAGCTCGAGCTCGACAAGGCATCGTCCGATGCCCCCAAGCAAATCGAGGTACTACTCCCCTACGACGCGGCCGACGGACATGATGCCAAAACGGACACGTCCTTCGCCCAGAACATGTTCAAAGGCATCTGGAAAGTGCTCGAACCGTATTTCAAGGACGGCAAAGCGGCATCTCCTTCCGAGACGCTCACCGCTTCGACCACCAAGGATGACTGGCGGTCCGTGGCATTCGATTCGTCAAAAGCCGAACAAATCAAATCGGTGCTTGCCGAACGTCTCGACGCGGACAAGGACGATTCGCACCCTGTCCACCTTGATGGCGTCATCTCCTGCAACGACTATGTGGCGAAGAACATCGCCGACGAGTTGGACAAACTCGGCTACACAGGTTCCTCAGCCGATATCAACCTTCCATCTCAATCTCCGGCATCGTGGACAGCATCACGGGCAAAAAAGACCTGAAACGGCAGGCAGTGCCTGACCCTGCGAAGACGTCGTCATCGGATGACGACAGCGATTCCGATAACAAGGAAAACGCAAAATGGCCGATCATCACCGGCTATGGGGCCTATATCAGTTCCATGCCGAACATCGTCAACGGCAAGCAATGGATGACCGCCATGGAGAACCGCAAGGCGTTGGCCGATGACATCGCGCAGACATGCGTGCGACTGAACACTTCGGGCAAACTTTCCAAACTCGGTTTCATCCGTTCCGCAACGGTCGAGGGGAAGAAAATTACGACCATCCATGAGGAGACATTGGCGATCAGCGCCGACAATCTCAAGAAAACGCTGATTGAACCCGGCTACATTTCGCTGGCGGATGCGGGCCTATGATTCTTCCGGGATTCTTCCGGATATGGTGGGGGCCGATGGCATCACTCGGATGTCACCGGCCCCCACCATATTTCGAACATCATTCGGCGTGAGCGCCGGCTTCCTCGGCACGTAGATGACCTTGTCGATCAACGTCCGGTAATGTTCAACCACTGCTGCCTGCGGGCCTTCATGCTCGGCGTGACCAAACCGTTCTCCTCAGTGAACTCGTCGGGAACGATTTCGAACTTGCGGATTGATTCGGCACGTGAGGCGAGCTCATTGGCTTTGTTGACGGCACGCTCCACTTCCGCACGCACAATGGGGTTCTTCGAGGCTTCATCCAAATCAGCGACCTGTTCCGCTCCCTTGGACTCCAGCCATAGGTTCGTCTCCGCCAAATCAAGGGAGATGATTGCGGCGATGAATGGCTTGCGATCGCCGATCATGACGCATTGGCTCACCACCGGCGAGTATGATGGATGCTTCCATCTCGCATGGGGGAGACGTTCTTGCCGCCTGCGGTGATGATGAGATCCTTCTTACGCCCGACGATGGAAACGAAGCGTCATCATCAATGGAGCCGAGATCACCGGTATGCAGCCATCCATCGACAATTTGCTGCTTGGTAACGTCAGGATTGTTGTGGTATCCGGCGCATACGGCAGGGCTCTTTATGCACAGCTCCCCTTCTTCGTCGACCCCCATGGTCACGCCTTGCAGAGGCAAGCCGATGGTGCCGATCTTGTAGCCTTCGGTCGGATTGACGCTCGAGGGGGCGCACGTTTCGGTCATGCCGTAGCCTTCCAATAGCGGCAGACCGACACCGTTGAAGAAATGCGCGATAGAGGAATCAAGCGGCGCTCCGCCGGAGACCGCATACTCGACGTGGCCGCCGAACACTTCCATGATTGACGAATACACCAGCTTGTTGTACAGGGCATGTTTTGCGTTCAGCGCGAGTGGAATGCTCCCACCGGACTGCTGAGCATGCGACCAATCGTATGCCGTCTGGGTGGCGTCAGCGAAAACACGTCCCTTGAAACCGGCTCCGGCCTTCTGCGAGGCCGCATTGTAGATCTTTTCGAAAATCCGCGGCACGGCGAGGATGAACGTCGGTTTGAACGCCTTGAAATCGGCGAGAATGGTCTTCAGATTGCTGGACAGACCGAGTGAAACGTTTCCGGCAAAGCAGAAGAACTGCATGTATCGGGCGAATACATGGGCGAGCGGCAGGAACAGCAGCAGTCGACGATTCGGTTTCATGGCGATGTCCGGCATGGAGTTGACGCCGGAATAGGTGATGAACACGAAATTGGCATGCGTCAGTTCAACGCCCTTCGGGGTGCCAGTGGATCCCGACGTATATACGATGGTGGCTAGATCGGAGCCTTTGACCGCTTGTTCACGTTCAAGGAATTCGGCGTCGGAGACCGCGCGGCCGTATTCGATGATCGTGTCAATTGCACCAAGTCCGATGACGTGCACGTCGCCAAGATCCGGGCACTGATCACGGACGGATTCGATTTTGTCGCGCTGGAAATCATCCTCAGCGAACGCCATCTTGACATTGGCATCATTGAAAATCATCTTCACCTGCGCCGGCGAATTCGTTTCATAGACCGGAACGGTAAGGGCGCCGATGGACATGATGGCCACATCAAGCGCGGTCCACTGCCAGCAGGTATGCGCGATAATGGATACCGATCTCCAGCATACGCCACGAGCGATAAGTCCTTTGGCGAGGGCGACGACCTTGTTTTTGAACTCCGCAGCGGTGAACGCCACCCATTCGCCCTGAGCGTTCTTGTATTCGACAAGATTGTCGTCAGGAGTGCGTTCCACACGCTCCTCAAGTACTGAGAAGATGTTTTTGTCCGAGTCAATTCCCTGTTCCAAAGGGCGCGTGTATTCCTTGATCATAAGCTTCTCGCTCCTCGAAATCTAATGTACAGACAGCATCATAGCCGGAATACCGCACTTTTTCTTTAAGGCCACGACCCCAGGACAACGACAACACCCGTGGATATGGCCGTTACAACGGTTTCAGTTCAACCCGCATCGGCCTCACTCTGCCCGACGGATCCGCATAATCACGTCCTCCGCTCTTGAGGCCCCAATGCAGGCATCCATCGGCGCAATGTTCCGAGCCACCTTCAACACGAGCGAAACGCTCCCCCTTGGCGATGACGGCCCCGACCGGTCGCGTAGTGACCGCGGGTTCAAACGTCGACGTCAGGCTTCCCGTTTCCGCACCGTGGCGAAGCGTTACCACGGATTTGCCCGCCACTTTGCCACTGAAGGCGACCACACCATCCGCGGGCGCGATGATGGCGTCTTGCGGCCGTGCACGCAAATCAAACCGCGATGCCAGGCAACCATTGTTTAGCCGGCGCATCATATTCGCCGATTACTTGCGCGTGCTCCAAAGGCCACTGCATTGATGTGCGGCATGCCGCTTGTGCGACTTCATGCGCCACGTCATCAGCCGATTGCGCGTATGCCGACGCCGTAGGTTGCGCGCAGCATATCGTGAACGCGATGTTCGCCAATACGCATACGGCCATCGCCGCGGCGCACCGGTGCCGGTTGCGCTTGTCAATGTCATCGGACATCTTATTGTGTCGAACACGCCGACGGTATTCCCATTTGTTCATGAGGCCTCCTGTGGTCCGCGTCTCTATCCGGGAATCGATATCATGGCACGTTCGAAGACCGCCCGTCGACTTGGAACGACCTTGTGGTCGGAGAACAACACTTATCCACAGATGCCGGGCGTGTCGCGCCATGACATGCCAAAACGCCACCGAACGTGGCATACGATGGGACGCATGAGTGACAACACTACGCAACGCAAGGCATTGCAGCAGTTGGAGAGCGAGCCGTCCGAGGAACGCATCGCCTACTACCGCAAGCCATTCATGGTGCTATGGGCCGCCATTCAGGAGGCTTCAAGCGAGCTGCAGGACGATTACACGCTTTCACCCGAATTGTCCCAGTTATGGTTGGCGAGCAAATACGGCAGGTTTCGGATTCGCTAGTGGATCGGCTCGCGGAAATCGCCGTGGCGCATGGCGAGTCAAAATCGAATGTGGCACGTGCGGCCAACGCAAGTCCCGACAACGTCATACGTCGCTTCCCTCGACTCAAGGCTGATGCGGCACACGACCGCACACTCATTGACGACGTGCTCGATTCGTTGGAATAGCAGCGAAAAGTTCTTACGGAAACAAAAAAGCCCTTGGAAAACCAAGGGCTAAAAAGCTCCTGCGACTGGGCTTGAACCAGTGACCGTTCGATTAACAGTCGAATGCTCTGCCAACTGAGCTACGCAGGAATATGTTCCGGAGTACCCGAAACTGCGCTCCTGCGACTGGGCTTGAACCAGTGACCGTCCGATTAACAGTCGGATGCTCTGCCAACTGAGCTACGCAGGAATGTTCCCACCGGAAGACTTAGCTTCCGTGCACAAGTCACATATATTACACGAATCAGCCATTTACGCAAATCATACGTATCACAGCGTGTCGCAACGTCACCATTCAAGCTCTTCGATATCCATCGGATGCTCGTTGACCTCAATCGATGACACACGTCCATCATGCATGCGAATTACACGGTCCGCAATCGGCGCAATCGCAGAATTATGCGTCACGATCACCACTGTCGCGCCCTTCTTGCGGCTCATGTCCTGCAGAATGCGGAGCACTTGCTTGCCGGTGTTGTAGTCAAGCGCGCCGGTCGGTTCGTCACACAGCAGAATCTTCGGATTCTTCGCCACCGCTCGAGCGATCGCCACACGCTGCTGCTCGCCGCCCGACAACTGCGCGGGAAAATTGTCGACGCGGTCCGCAAGCCCTACGTCGGCGAGCGCCTGTCGGGCGTCTTGCGCGTCGGGAACGATTTGTGAGGCGAGTTCCACGTTTTCGCGTGCGGTGAGGTTGGCGACGAGGTTGTAGAACTGGAATACGAAGCCGATGTCGGTGCGGCGGTATGCGGTGAGTTGTTTGGGTGTGTAGTTGGAGATGTCTTTGCCGTCGATGATTACTTGTCCTGAGGTGTTGGTGTCCATGCCTCCTAGGATGTTGAGCACTGTTGATTTGCCTGCGCCGGATGCGCCGAGGATGATGGCGAGTTCGCCTTGTTCGATGGTGAAGGAGACGTTGTCGTTGGCGGTGATGGTGGTGGATCCCATGCGGTAGAGCTTGGTGCTGTTTTTCATTTCGATGTATGCCATGTTCCGCTCCGTTTTCTTGTTTGGCGTCCATGCCGTTTTTGTTTGTTGTTTTTAATATACGACTAAAGTGGTGTTTGTGGTTCCATGCCGAGGGGAAGGATTTTCCATGGATGTCTCCGATGATGCCGACCGTTTGCAGACGTTGTTGTATAGTTCCTATTCCGCCGATGTTGTCCGGCAGTTGGAGCGTCCTTTGTTGGATGATGGTGTGCCGTTGATGCGTATGGCTGCTTCTGCGGTGGCTCGTGTGACGTTGTCGTTGCTTGATGATGAGGATTTGGATGTTGAGGATGCGCGGGTCACGGTGTTGGCTGGCGCTGGGGACAATGGTGGCGATGGCTTGTATGCGGGGGCTGAGTTGGCGCGTGAAGGTGCGCAGGTTACCGCGGTTGCTGTTGGCCGTTCGTTGCATGAGGATGCGTTTAGGGCGTTTGTTCGTGCGGGTGGGCGTGTGTTGGTGTTGGATCCGGCGGCTGATATTTCTGGGTGCACGTCTGGTTTTTCCGCGGGTGAGGCTGGTGAGCGGCTGCAGGCTGCGGTCGAGTGTGCGCGGGGTGCGCATGTGGTGCTTGATGCTATGACGGGGATTGGCGTGGTCGGCGCGTTGCGTGGTGTCGCTGGCACGTTGGCTTCGTCTTTGGGTATGGATGGCGTGTTGCCGGACAAGCCTGCGTTGCCGAACAATGACCCTTCGCTGATTTGCCGTTGGTGGTGGCCGTCGATGCGCCGTCGGGTGTGGGTGTTGATGATGGTTCGTTGCCGGGGCCGTATATTCCTGCGGATGTGACGGTGACGTTCGGTGCGATGAAGCCGTGTGCGATGGTGCCGCCGGCTTCGTATGCTTGCGGACGGATCACGTTGGTCGATTTCGGTTTCGATGTCGATGATGCTGTTCCGTTTGCCGAGATGACGGATGGCGATTTTGTGGCGGATTCGGTTCGTCTTCCGTCTCTTGCGGATGGCAAGTATTCGCGTGGAGTGGTTGGTTTGGTGACTGGTTCGGCGCGGTATCCGGGTGCTGCCGTGTTGTCGGCGAGGGCCGCGGCGTGCGCGAATGTGGGCATGGTGCGTTATCTGGGGCCACAGCGTGCGCAGGATATGATATTGTCCGTGTTGCCGGAGGCTGTGTTGGGCAAGGGCCGGGTGCAGTCGTGGGTGGTTGGATCCGGCGTGCCCGCCGAGGGTGACGTTGCTTCCGGTGATGACATGCAACGTGCGACCATTGCCGCGCTGCTGGATCATTACGCGTTGGAGGATGGCGATGGCTCGCGGAACGAGCGGGCGGAGGGCATGCCTCCCATTGTGGTTGATGCCGGCGCGTTGGATTTGCTGCCGTGCATGTTGTGCCGCAGGTCGTTATCACTCCGCATGCCGGCGAATTGGCCGCATTGCTGAATCGGTTGGATGCCGATATGGCCGATGTTGTTTCCAGGCAGTGGGTGGAGGCCCGGCCATTGCGGGCGGCGTTGCGCGCGCATGAGCTTACGGGGGCCACGGTGCTGCTTAAGGGCGCGGTCACCATTGTGGTTGGAGCTGATGGAGATGGGAACACGCGGATCATCCTGTCCGGGCGCGCGCCTGCCTGGATGGCCACCGCCGGTTCGGGCGATGTGTTGGCCGGCGTGTTGGGCGCGTTGCTGGCGCAGCAGGACGACATGCTGTCCGACGATCCGGCTTTGGTTCCGGAGGTCGCCGCGGCGCCGCGTATATGCATGGGCTTGCCGGCGCGATGGCCAGGCGGGTCGGAGCAGCGCGGATGGCATCGTCCGCATCTGTATGGGCATGCGGGCAAGACTCCGGCGAGCGCGATCGGGCATCCGATTGTTGCCGGTGATGTCGTCGCGGCTGTTCCCCGGGCTTTTGGCGAGCTGCTCCGCTGACCGTTTCGTGGAGGGTCATTCCACTGATTTCAATGCTTCGAGCATGTCCACCGTTTCGAGCTGGCGGTATACGATCCAGCCGAGCACGGCTAGTACACGCCACGACGATGGCCGGGGCCGCCAATGCGATCCAGCTGATGGCGGGGTCGAACATGACTTCGTCGGGTGGCACTTCGGTGATGATGTATCGGTGCAGCCATTCTCCGAAGCCGTATCCGGCGAGTATGCCCAGCAGTGACAGCAGGATCGTTTCGCGGTAGATGTACATCGTGGTCTCGCTGGTGTGGAAGCCGAGCACTTTGATCGTGGATAGCTCGCGTATGCGTTCCGACACGTTGAGGTTGGTCAGGTCGTAGAGGATCACCACGGCCAGCAGCACGGCCACGAGAATCAGCACTTCCATGATCTGGTTGAGCGATCCCACGATTGTGGACACCATGTTCTTCTGCGTCGTGTTCTGCACGACGCGCGCACGGCGGCCAGTTTCATGAATTTGGCGCTTGGCGTTCCGTGTTGGCGTTGCTGTGGTCTTTCAGTCTGACCATGTATGCGTTTGTGCTGTACTGGTCGCCGAACACGTGTTCGTAGCATTGCGCGTTCATGAATATGAAATGGCCGATGTACATTTCGCTGATGCCGGCGACTTTGATGGTGCGTTGCGCGCCGTTTTCGTCGTTTACCGTGAAGGTGTCGCCGACCGAGACGTTGAGCATTTCGGCGAGCCGTTCGGAGATTACCGCGCCATTGTTGACCAGTATCTGTGGTTGGTGTGTTTTGCGGTCGCGTAATGTCAGGTATTCGTTGAAGTTGTATGCGTCGTCGGTGGCCAGCAGGGTGATCGACTGCTTATCGTTCTCCTTGCCTGCGGTTTTCGACAGTTCCTCGTAGCGCACCGCTGTCGAGGATTGGACGGTTTTGCCCTTCAGCGTCGTGGCGATTTCCTCGCGTTGCGCGCTGTTGGTGTCGGATTCCTCGGCGACGATCAGGTCGTAGTGGATGAGTTCCTCGAACTGTCGGTTTCCTATCTGTCCGATCGAGGATTGAACGGCGAGGCCGGCCGTCAGCAGGGATACCGCTCCGCATACGCCGAAGATCGTCATGAACATGCGTGTTTTGTATCGGAAGATGTTACGGGCGGTCACTTTGTGTGTGAAATTCAGACGGTTCCATAGTGGTGGGAAATGTTCCAAAAGAATTTTCGAGCCTTTGGCCGGCGGCTTGGGCAGCAGTAGGCTCGCCGGTTTTTCGCGCAGTTCCTTGGACGCGGCCAGCCATGCCGGCACGACGGCGCTTATCCATGCAAGTGCGAATGCGGCCATGGTGATCCAGGGGTGGAATTTGAGCATGATGTCCGGCATGGTGAATCCCGCGCTGTATGCGTGGGCGACGATAAGCGGCAGCAGCGTGTGGCCGGCGAGCACGCCGATGCATGTGCCCAGGTGGATGCGGCGAATCCGTATACGGTGAATTTGAGCATCACATCCGCGTTGCCGTAGCCGAGCGCCTTCAACGTTCCGGAATTGGTGCGTTCCTCGTCCACCATGCGTCCCATGGTGCTGAAGGTGACGAGCGCCGCGACGAAGTAGAGGAAGATCGGGAAGATGTCCGCCAGTTTCGCCACGATGCCTTCGATGACCATGTACACGCAGTAGCCTTGCGAGGTCAGGCCTTCGCGGCGGCCGCTGACGGAATAGGCCGGGACGGTGAGATTGTCGATCTTCTCCTCGGCGAGGGTTATCTGCCGTTCGGCTTCGGATATCTTGCGTTCGGCTTCGGGCTTCTGCGCGTTGAATTCGGCGAGTTTGCTCTGGTATTCCGTTTCGGCCTTGTCGATGTCCCTCTGGCCTTGGATAAGCTGCGTGACGCCGTCTGCGACTTGCTTGCCGGCCTGCGACACCGCTTTGCCGAGCTCGTTTTGTTTTTCGGCTATCTGTTTGGATGCCTGTGCGAGATTGTCCGCATTGCTCCGATACGCCTGCGAACCTTGGTCGAGCCGCGCTACGGCGTTCTGGTATTGTTGCAGTCCCGCATTGTAGGCGTTCAGCTGTCTGTTGTATTCGGCGCAGGCTTCGTTGTACTGGTTGATCGCCATGTCGTATTTGCCGCGTATTTGTTCGTAGAGTTTGCCGGTGATGCCGGTCTGTTCCCATTTGCCGAGCGTCGCGCCGACTTTGTCGAGCACGGTTTTGCTTGTTTCGAGTTGTTCTCGCGCCGCGTCCAGCTGCGTTTTGCCGTTCGCCAGCTGGTTCCATGAATCGGAGAGCTGGTTCTGTCCTTGAGCCAGTTGCGTCCGTGCCGCCTGCAGTTGCGTCTGTCCGGAGCGACCGACGCGTTGGCCGAGGCCAGTTGCGCTTG
>ENA-OQBJ01000211-OQBJ01000211.1-human-gut-metagenome-genome-assembly--contig:-NODE-211-length-31671-cov-2.615489_pt1 | contig 31671 bp, 48 predicted proteins | sample MGYA00242743_ERZ504545 | MGnify/ENA primary metagenome ERZ504545 (study PRJEB26092, sample SAMD00036252) | human gut metagenome | host: Homo sapiens | study: EMG produced TPA metagenomics assembly of... | reverse complement strand
AACTCAATGAAATTTGACAAAAAGTATACCTATGGTAGAATGACAGCCATAGGAGAGAAACAATATGAAACATTCAACCTTTGAAAAAGCAGCAAAAGCAGCACTGTGCTCCCTTCTTCTTCTGTCCATGGCAGCCCAGACGGACCTTACCATGGCTTTCGGCTTCGGCACGGCCGATGAAGACAAGGTAGTCACAGTGTATGATGGCAAAACCAAAAGAGTGGTTACCACCAGGTCAAACAGCTTCAAAAAAAGTGCTGAGCGAATCAGAAGTCACTCTGAATGCCTATGACAAATTCTGGACCAGCAGCAGCGATGTGAAAAATGGCGCTGTGGTGGTGGTGGAAAGAGCGGTGCCGGTCACCATTGTATCCGATGGCAGAGCCAAAACCGTGTATACTACCCAGCAGACCGTGCAGGGCGTGGTGAACGAAGCGGGATTTGACTGGAAGAAAATGATGCCCATCGAAGATGGTATGATGAAGGTCACCCAGGGCATGCAGATCCATGTGGTACCCTATACTTCCCGGGTGGTGAACCGGACGGAATCCATTCCTGTTCATTATCAGAAGTGGTATGATGCCAGCCTGCAGCCGGGACAGCTGGAAGTGGTGCAGGAAGGCACTCCGGGCCGCAGGGAAGTGGAAATGGAAGAATACGTTTCTGACGGCAAGGTCATCAAGGCAGAAGCAGGAGACGTAAAAGTGGTTGCCCACGGCACTCCGGGCATTGCCAAGAGCGGCGATGTAGAAGGCACCCAGGGCTATGTACGCAGCATGAGTGCCAGCGCCTATCATCCTACTGACGGCGACGGCTTCGGTATCACCGCCACCGGCACCAGGGCAGGTCATGGTACGGTAGCTGTAGATCCCAGAGTCATTCCCCTGGGTTCCACTGTTTATATTCCCAACTACGGAGAAGCAGTGGCAGCCGATACAGGGGGAGCTATTATCGGCGACCGTATTGACCTGTGCATGGAAACCTTCGAAGAATGCTACAATTTTGGAAGACAGAATGTGGAAGTTTTTGTGAATTATTAATTATTAATAGAGACAGATGAAACCGCAGAACCTGGTGCTCTGCGGTTTTTGCTTTTTGGGCGGGGCAGGTGCTGTCAGGCTTCCCTTACGGTATGCCTCTCGATAAACCTCGTATAATCTCTGATTCCCATATGATATAATACAAGCCAGGAGGATTTTATGACGACCGTACTGATTGCTATTTTCGTAACTGTTTTCGACCAGCTGGTGAAATGGATTGTAGTCAGCCACATGGAGCTGGGTGAAACGATTCCGCTCATACGGAATGTATTTCATTTGACCTATATCCTGAACCCCGGCGCTGCCTTCGGCCTTCTGCCCCATCAGGACTGGTTTTTCCTGGCCATTGTGGCCGTTCTTTTCGCTGCTTTTTTCGTGATGAGGAAAAGAATCCCGGAAAAGCCTTTCTATTTCCCTGCGGCGGTGGGGATGCTTCTTGGCGGTGCTTTAGGAAACGGTATTGACCGCGTCCGTCTGGGGGCGGTGGTAGATTTCTTTGATTTCCGCATCTGGCCTATTTTTAATGTGGCCGATATTTTCATCTGCCTTGGCGTAGGTCTTATTGCTTTTTACTTTTGGAGACACAGCGAATGAACCAGATTACCTGTCATATTACGGAAAAGAAGAGGGAACTCGGCTGGATAAAGTTTTGCAGGATGCTTCGGGACTGACCCGGTCAGAGGTGCAGAACCAGATGAAGGAGGGAAGGGCCTCCTTGCCTCCGGCAAAATGCTTCGGCCCAATTACCATGTGAAAGCGGGAGATGAAATTTCCTTTTCCTGGGAAGAAAAGAAGGAGCTCACTCTGGTGCCCCAGGACCTGCCCCTTCAAATTCTCTATGAGGATGAGGATATGATTGTGATTAATAAGGCCCGGGGTATGGTGGTGCATCCGGGGTTTGGAAATCCTGACGGCACGCTGGCCAATGGACTCCTGTATCACTGCGGACCTTCCCTCCTTACTGCCTGCGAGGATCCCATCCGGCCGGGCATTGTGCACCGGCTGGACAAGGATACGTCCGGCGTTATGGTGGCGGCTAAATCGGCAAGGGCATTTCCTGTACTGAAAGAAGAAATCAGGGCCCATGAAGCCCAGCGTCATTATCTGGCCCTGGTTTCACGGGCAGATGGAAGGAAACACAGGGGTTATCCGCCTGCCTCTGGGACGGAGCGTGAAGGATCGTATGAAATGGGACGTGCAGCCTAAAACTGGAAAGCCCGCAGTCACTCATTACAGAGTAGAGGAGTTTATGCCGGGCTATTCGTTCCTGGAGCTGAAGCTGGAAACGGGCCGTACCCACCAGATTCGCGTGCACATGGCCTACATCGGCCATCCTGTGGTGAATGATCCTCTCTATGGGTGGAAGAAAGATCATTTTCCTATCGAAGGACAGGCTCTTCATTCCTGGACACTGGACCTCACGCATCCGGTCACCGGAAAGCCCATGCATTTTGAGGCACCGGTGCCGGAAGATTTGAAGCGATGCCTTTCTATGGCCAGAAAAGGGGAAGTATAATGGAATACAGAAAAACTCATGTGCCGGGCTTTACTATCGGTACGGCGGAAGACAGGGAAGGCCTCACCGGTGTGACGGTGATTCTGGCGCCTAAAGATGGTGCTTCGGCGGGCGTCGATGTGAGAGGCTGTGCACCGGCACCAGGGAAACTGATTTATTGAGTCCGGAAAAGACGGTACAGAAAATCCATGCTGTCGTTCTTTCCGGTGGTTCTGCCTTCGGGTTGGAGGCAGACAGCGGCGTTATGAATTACCTGGCAAAGCAGGGAGCAGGATTTCCGGTAGGTGATATTACAGTGCCCATTGTCTGCGGCGCCGTACTTTTTGATTTGTCCATAGGCAGCAGCCATGCCCATCCGGATATACAAATGGGCTATCTGGCAGCTTCCAGAGCCTCTGATACATTTCCTGTGGGCTGCTATGGCGCCGGTACCGGCGCGTCCGTAGGAAAACTCAGGGGATTTGCCCATGCCATGAAAAGCGGCGCCGGCTATGCGGAGTTCGGACTTCCCGGCGGCCTCTATGTGGGCGCTACATGGCAGTTAATGCCTGCGGCGAAATCTATGAAGGAGATCACATTCTGGCCGGTGCACTGTCCGATGATGACAGCCATTTTATTTCTTCCCATGAACTGATGATGAAAGGCTTTCAAAGGCACATGGGCACTAATACATCTATCGGCTGTGTGATGACCAATGCCAGGCTTACCAAGGCGGAATGCAAAGCAGTATCCGGCATGGCTCATGATGCTATGCCAGGGCCATCTGTCCGGTCCATACCACTATGGATGGAGATACGGTATTCACCATGGCCTCCGGCGAAGTGGAAGCGCCGGTGGACACGGTGGGCTATCTGGCAGAAGAAGCGATCCGCCTGGCCATTCTGGATGCCGTAAGGAGTGCGGAATCCATGGGCGGAAGGCCTGCTTTCTCGGACATGGTAAAGAAGTTATCAGAAAAGTAAGGCCCCTTCTGATGAGAGAACTCTTTGTATCATTAAAAATCCCTTTTTCCCATCGAAAAAAAGGGATTTTTTGATGGAAAAAGGGGAGGAAATGATATAAAATATAGGACACTTGCAGAAAATCACAGGCGCTTTTCTTTCGAAATCTCAGGAGCGCCCACGGCATCCAAATCTTCAACAAGGCAGATCCGGCGAAGAGATTCCTGCTTTTTCAAATAACCTGTCATTTCCGGAACATGCCGGATAGAAAGAAGTCAAATGAAAAACGAATATACAGCAGTGAAAGACACTGATTCTGATACAGAAAACAGCTGTCCTTGCAAGGACGGCAAGGGAAACCGTATTTCAGGACTTGATGGCCTTCGGACCCTGGCTATCACGGGGGTTACCCTGTTTCATATGTTTCCCCATACAATCCGGGGCGGCTGGCTGGGAGTATCCCTCTTTTTCGTACTGACCGGCTGTCTTCTGGCCTATACGAGCGAAAAGAGCAGAATCAGCCATTCCTTTTCCCTCCGGTCTTATATATGGAAAAGAATTAAACGGATATACCCCTCTCTCCTGATTATGATTTTACTGACGGTAGGGATATATTCCATCCTGGCGCCGGATGTGATTAAAGCCATCCGGATAGAAGTGGTATCGGTGGTGCTGGGATACAATAACTGGTGGCAGATTAGCGAAAATGCTGATTATTTTACCAGAATGGCCAATCAGTCTCCTTTTACCCATCTCTGGTTTTTGGGAATCGAACTGCAGTACTACCTGCTGTGGCCTCTTCTTTTTGGTCTCTATGTAGCCGTTTCCAGAGTGCTGAGTCCCCAGGCCGGCACATTTCTCTTTCTGGCAGGTGGTGTGGCAGCCATGGGAATTATGCCTTTTGATTTTGGGGAAGGCATGAATATGACAAGACTTTATTACGGCACCGATACCCGAATTTATGCCCTTCTTCTTGGCGGGGCTCTGGGATTTTACCTGGCCCGTCGTACTTTGTCCAAAGAAATGGGAACTTTCCGGAAAAGCGGAGTCTCTTTGTTATACTTCCTCGCACTCCTTTTCACAGGCGCCGGTTATGTGCTGCTGGATGGACAGTTTCCCCAAGTCTATCAGTGGGCCATGGGGCTTATACCCTGGTATTTCTGCTGCTTCTTCTCTGGACAGCGGACAGCAGGCTTCCTTTTGGACAGCTTATGGACAATCCCCTTTTCCGTTGGATCGGCAAATACAGCTATGGCATTTTCCTGTGGCAGTACCCGGTTATTTTTCTTTTCCGCTATATGAAATGGGAGAGTGCCATGCCCTATGCCATGGAAGCGCTGGAGCTTCTGCTTATCCTTCTTCTCTCGGTGTGGACGGAGCTTCTTTCAGGGCTTCTTTCCGTCCCTTCCCGGCTCTTTCTTCACCCGAGAAAATGGCGATTCAGGCGGCAGCCATCCTTCTGATTTCCCTGCCCGCCTTTCCCTTCATGGCCTACGGGTGCCGGGGCATCTGGAATTCCGCCGACAGCCGGGCTGCGGATATGGCTGAAATGAAGGAACAGTTTGCAGAAAATGAAAAGATGCTGGAAGCCCAGCAGACTGAAGCTGTTCCCATTCCTGAGGAGAAGGGGGCTGAGAGCCGGCCTGCTCTGGATCATGTGGCCTGCATCGGGGATTCTGTCATGCTTGGCTCTGCATGGCACTGAGAGATGTGCTCCCGGACTGCTACATTGATGCCAAGGTATCCCGTTATGTGGGTGCCGGTCTTGACGTGGCCCGTCAGATGAACCAGATGGGAGTCCTCGGAAATACGGTGGTGGTTTCTCTTGGTACCAATGGTCCTCTGGATGGTCAGTACGAAGAGGAAACCCGGGGCCTTTTGGACTATCTGGGCCCTGACCGCCATATTTTCTGGGTCACCGTCCACTGTCCCGCCACCAGCTGGCAGGACAGCAACAATGCCTATTTGAGACAGATAGCCCGGGCATATCCTAATGTCACACTGGTAGACTGGCAGGGGGAAGTGACTAAGCATCCTGAATGGCTGGGAGGGGACAATATCCATCCCAATAACGAAGGCACCGCAGCTTATGCAGCCCTGATCCATGATGCTATAGCATCAAAGATGTAGGGAACCGCCTTTCTCATTTCTGCGGGGAAAAGGACAGAGTTTCCTGCGAGTCGAAAGCAGCTCCCCTGTGGGGCTGCTTTTTTGTTTCACAGGCGGGAAAGGAGATGTGAAAATTTTCTGCCCGGCTTGAGGAAGATGGTATCCTTACAAACAGGAAACTGGTGGCGAAAAGTTTCTTAATTCTTTTTGAAACAGATGGGTGAACAGAATGGGCCAGAACTCTCTCTATTTTACCTTGCCATGATCATTCTCATTTGCTAAAATAAAAGCTACGGGTTTTACTTATATTTGACAATGATATCCGTGTATATATAGTTTTCAGGTCGTTTGCAGCAGGAGGAACAATGGCAGAGTTAACAGCCCTGATTCTGGCTGCCGGACAGGGGACTCGCATGAAGTCCGCTTTACCGAAGGTTCTGCACCGCGTGTGCGGTGTGCCTATGGTGGAGCAGGTAATCCGGGTGGTACGGCAGGCCGGTTTTGCAAAATGTGTGGTAATTACAGGATTTAAGGAAGAGCTGGTGAGGAAGGATCTTTCAGGACAGCATGTGGATTTTGTCCACCAGGCAGAGCAGCTTGGCACAGGCCATGCGGTGATGCAGGGGGCTCCTCTCCTGACGGACCGGGAGGGTTATGTGCTTGTCATCTGCGGCGATACCCCTCTTCTTCGGAGTGAAACGATTGCATCCCTGGCAGAGACCTGCCGGAAGGAAAATGCATCTGCTGCCGTACTGACAGCCATTCTGACTGATCCTTCGCTACGGCCGTGTTCTTCGGGATGAGAAAGGCCAGATGACTTCCATTGTGGAGCAGAAGGACGGCACGCCAGAGCAGCTGGCAGTCCATGAAATCAATACTGGCACCTATGTATTCAAGGCAGGCCCTTTGCTGGATGCTTTGAAGAAAATCGATAACAAAAATGCTCAGGGCGAATATTACCTGACTGATGTGTTTGAAATTATGATTCGTGAAGGGCAGAAGGTCATTCCTGTGGCAGCAGAGGATGCTGACGAAACCATGGGTGTCAATTCCAGAGTCCAGCTGGCAGCTGCAGACAGGGTGCTCCGTCTTAGAAAGGCAGAAGAGCTGATGGCCCGGGGAGTCAGCATTATCAATCCGGAAAACACCTACGTGGAACAGGATGTGGAAGTGGGACAGGATACGATTTTGTATCCCGGTACCATTCTCCAGGGAAAGACAGTGATTGGTAAAGACTGCATTATCGGCCTGATACCCAGCTCACCGATGTGACTGTGGGGGAAGGCACCCATCTCAACCGGGTCTATGCCCATGAATGCACTATCGGGAATTTTGACGAAATCGGACCTTTCGTCCATCTCCGCCCAAATACGGTGCTCCATGACCATATTAAAATCGGTAATTTCGTAGAAGTGAAGAATTCCACCGTAGATGACGGCACTAAACTGCCTCACCTCATTTACTGCGGTGATTCGGATTTAGGCAGGAATGTGAATTTCGGATGCGGTACTGTTACCGTCAATTTCGATGGAAAGACAAAGCACCGCTGCCGGGTGGACGACCATGCCTTTATCGGCTGCAATACGAACCTGGTAGCACCGGTACATATCGGTGAAAGGGCCTTCACTGCCGCCGGTTCCACCATTACTAAAGATGTGCCGGCCAAGGCGCTGTCCGTGGCAAGGGCCCGTCAGACTAATATTGAAGATTGGGTGAAGGAAGACACCTATAAGGATTGATTTCCTTTTATAAAATCTTATTTTTCACTGTTATTTTACCGGTAAACTGGTATATAATAAAAGCATAGGATAGTGGATGATGGGATTCTATCCACAGACCATGGAAAAACTTTTTACACTTTCACATTGAAAGGAAAGGGAGAGGCAGCAAAATGGACATGGAAGACACTTCTAAACTGAAGATTTTTACAGGAACCGCACACCCGGCACTGGCAAAGGAAATTTCTGACTACATCGGAGTGCCGCTGGGAAAGGCTATCTGCGGACGTTTCAACAATGGTGAAATTCAGGTCATGATTAATGAAAGTGTCCGCGGCAAGGACTGCTTCATCATTCAGCCTACCGGAGCACCGGTTAATGATAATCTCATGGAAATGCTTATCATGGTAGATGCCCTGAAGAGAGCTTCTGCCCGTCACATTACGGTGGTGGTGCCTTACTATGGCTATGCCCGTCAGGATAGAAAAACAAGGGGCCGTGAACCAATCAGTGCCAAGCTGGTGGCAGACCTCATGTCCACTGCCGGTGTGACCAGAGTGGTGACCATGGACCTCCATGCAGGCCAGATTCAGGGCTTCTTCGACGTACCGGTGGATCACCTCATGTCTGCATCTCTTCTGGCAGACTATGTGAAATCCAAAAACCTGGATAACCTGACTATCGTTTCCCCGGACCTGGGCGGTGTAACCCGTGCCCGTGAACTGGCTGACAGAGTAGGTGCACCGATTGCCATCATTGAAAAGCGTCGTCCGGAACCGGGTGTTGCCAAAGTGATGAACATCATCGGTGATGTGAAAGACAGAAACTGCTTCGTTGTGGATGATATCGTAGATACTGCCGGCTCCCTCTGCGAAGGTGCCAAAGCGCTTGCTGAATATGGTGCCAGAGATGTGTATGCTGCCGTATGCCATCCTGTACTTACTGACCCGGCTACAGAGAGAATCAGAAATTCCAACATTAAGGAACTGATTGTGACTAATTCCCTTCCTATCCCGAAAGAAAAAATCCAGGACAAACTCACCGTTCTTTCCATCGCTCCGCTCCTGGGCGAAGCCATCCTCCGTATTTTCCACGATGCTTCCGTAAGCCAGCTCTTCGATAAATAATGAAAATTATTGCAGGACTTGGAAATCCGGGGAAAGAGTATGAGCATACCCGCCACAACATGGGCTTCGACGTAATCGACGAACTGGCCCGTCGCTGGCATGTGACTCTCTGGAAGGAGGACATGAAGGCGGAAATCGGTCAGACCCTGGTAAACGGGGAAAAGGTGCTCCTGGTAAAGCCCCTGACCTATATGAATAACAGCGGCGAAGCGGTAGGGGCCATTGCCCGCTACTACAAGGTGGATTTGGATGATATTTATATTATCTGCGATGATCTGGACCTGCCGCCGGGAAAGACAAGAATCCGTAAAAAAGGAGCTTCCGGCGGACACAACGGGATTAAATCCATCATCGCCCATCTGGGAAGTGAAAATTTCAACCGTTTCCGCATCGGTGTAGGCCATCCTCAAGACGGTCATACAGTGGTGGAGCATGTGTTAAGCCGTCCCTACGGAGAAGATATCCAGAAAATTGAAGACGCAAAGATTCATACAGCAGACTCCATTGAATCCGCCCTGAAGGACGGAGTGGACCATGCCATGAATGTGTTTAATCCCAAAAGAAAAGGATAATAGACAGAGGCAGTTTCTCCGGAAACTGCCTCTTTTATGGAAGGAGAAAGAATGAAAGGAACCCTCATCGTACTGGAAGGAATTGATGGCAGCGGTAAAGAAACCCAGTCTGCCCTTCTGGAGAAGAAACTGAGGCAGGAAAAAAAGGAAGTCATGCATGTATCCTTTCCTGACTATGACAGCCCCTCGTCATCTCTGGTGAAAATGTATCTGAAAGGAGACTTTGGCAGGGACCTTCTGATGTCAATCCCTATGCAGCTTCCCTTTTTTATGCGGTAGACCGCTTCGCTTCCTATCGCATGAAATGGAAGAGCTTCTACGAAAAGGGCGGCATCATCATTGCCGATCGCTACACTACCAGCAACATGGTGCATCAGATGACCAAGTATGAAGATGCAGAGAAAAGGAAGAATTCCTCTCCTGGCTGGAAAAAACGGAATATGAGGAACTGGAGCTGCCAAGGCCCGATCTGGTTATTCTTCTTGATATTCCTCTTTCGGTGTCCGAAGGCCTGGTTAAAAAAAGAGCTCTTCAGGGAGGATCCATGGATATCCACGAGCAGCATCTGGACTATCTGAAGAAATGCTGCGGCGCTTACCAGGAGCTGGTTGACCGGTATGGCTGGAAACGGATTTCCTGTACAAGAGATGGAAAACTCCGAAGCATCGAGGCTATTGGTATAGACGTGGTGCAGGCAGCAGCGGCAGTGATGAAGTAGCCATAAGCAGAAGGCGGGCGGGATTTTAAAAGAAGCAGTCTCTTATGCTTTGACATATAGGGCGGGCTTATGCCTGGAAGACTTACCCTGTCGCGGCTCTGCCTCTTGCCTTTCCTGTTCAATCTGTTATAATAATAGAGAATTTTGAATCTCTTCAGGCGGGGTGCAAGTCCCCACCGGTGGTAAAGCCCACGAACCTCATCATAGAGGTAGGTCTGGTGAAATTCCAGAGCCGACGGTATAGTCCGGATGAAAGAAGAGTGGACCTGGCATGATGAATCCACCTCCCTGGAAGAAAGGAAGGTGGATTTTTTGCGTATCGATGAAGATAGAAAATTTATGGCTCGGGCGCTGGAACTGGCAGTACGGGGAATGGGCCATGCAAGACCAAACCCCATGGTAGGGGCGGTGATTGTCAAAGATGGCCGGATTATCGGCGAAGGCTGGCATGAAAAATTCGGCGGGCCCCATGCGGAGGTGAATGCCTTTGCTCACTGTACGGAAGACCCTTCGGGGGCTACCCTTTATGTGACACTGGACCTTGCAGCCATTATGGAAAGACTCCGCCCTGTGCAGATCTCATCATTGAAAAGGATATTGACCGGGTAGTCACGGCCATGGTGGACCCGAACCCCCTGGTTTCAGGAAAAGGCATCCGCCGCCTTCGGGATGCAGGCATTTTTGTAACTGTTGGCGTTATGGAGAAGGAAGCGCGGAAGCTGAATGAAGTATTTCTGAAATACGTGACAGAGCATAAGCCTTTTGTCTTGTATAAAGCGGCCATGTCACTGGATGGAAAAACAGCCTGCCACACCGGGGACTCCAAATGGATTTCCTCAGAGGATTCCCGGGAAGAGGTCCATGTGCTCCGGGGCTGCTATAAGGGAATCATGGTGGGAGCCGGTACGGTGATGGCCGACAATCCCCTTCTGACCGCCCGTACGGAAGGACTGGATGATCCGGTACGGATTATTGTGGATGGAAATCTGTCGGTGCCCCTGAAAGCCAGGGTGTTCCAGGAAGGCGGGAATGTGATTGTCCTTACTACCACCTCTTCTGATGAAAAGAAGCGGGGGGAACTCACGAAACTGGGCGTAGACATTATCATGACCGACGGCGATCAAAAGGGAAAGGTAGATCTGTCTTCTGCCATGACCGGTCTGGCCCTGAAGGGAATTGACGGTATCCTGCTGGAAGGCGGCGCTTCCCTGGCAGCTTCTGCCTTTGAAGCAGGCATTGTGGATAAGGTGCGCATTTATGAAGCGCCTAAAATCATCGGTGGCGTTGGGGCACCGGGCCTCATTGGCGGTATCGGCGCCTCTTCCATGGCTGAGGCGGTGAAGCTCAGAGATATGTCCACTGAAACCTGCGGGGGAGACCTTGTAATCGAAGCCTATGTGGATAAAGGAAAGAAAGAGGCCGCCGATGAGCGGATTGATCGTCTGGAGGAAGAAGTAAAGGAAGGACCGGAAGCGCCAAAAACAGAAGAGTCTTCCGGAAATGAAACATAATATGTTTACAGGAATCGTAGAAGAAATCGGCCGCATCCATCATATTTCCAAAGCCGGCAGGCTGAGAAACTGGTGATTTCCTGCCACAGGGTGTTGGAAGGGACAAAAATCGGCGACAGCATTGCCGTGAACGGGACTTGTCTTACGGTGACTGCCATGGACAGCAGGTCCTTTACTGCTGATGTGACGCCGGAAACCATGCGGCGCACTGCTTTTTCCCTTTTCCGCCCCGATACACCGGTGAATCTGGAAAGAGCTCTTCGCCTTTCGGACCGTCTGGGCGGTCATATCATGATGGGCCATGTGGATGGAACGGGTCGCATCCTTCTATGGAAAGGATGATAATGCAGTCAATATTTCGATTTCCATCGACCGGAAATGGATGCGCTATATCATAGAAAAAGGATCCGTTGCGGTGGACGGCATCAGCCTCACTGTGGCAGAAAGGACAGATCAGTCCTTTTCCATTGCCCTTATTCCCCATACGGGCAGTGAGACGGCCCTCCTTTGGAAGCACCCGGGGGACCTGGTGAATATTGAATGTGACTACTTGGGAAAATACGTAGAGCAGCTCTTGAAAGAAGGCCCGAAAGAAGGTCTCACCATGGGTATGCTGGAAACTTTGGGGCATGGAGGACATTATGGATTATAAATTTGACAGTATTGAAGAAATTATTGAAGAAATCAGGAAAGGGCATATCGTCATTATGCAGGATGCCGAATCCAGGGAGAATGAGGGGGATTACATCTGCGCCGCTGAATTTGCTACGCCGGAAAATGTGAACCGCATGGCATCAGAGGCCAAGGGTGTCATCTGCATGCCCATGTCCGAAGAAATGGCAGATGCCCTCTATCTGGGGCCCATGATCCGCCATAATACGGATAACCATCACACCGCTTTTTTGGAATCCATCGACTATAAAGATTCCGGCACCGGCGTATCGGCTGCTGCCCGCTCCATGACAGCCCTGGAAGCGGTGAAGGACGGCGCAAAACCGGGAGATTTCAGAAGCCCGGCCATCTTTTCCCGCTGAAAGCAAAGAAATGGGGCGTTCTGGAACGTCAGGGCCATACGGAAGCCACCGTAGACCTGGCTCGTCTGGCAGGTCTTAAGCCTGCCGGTCTTTGCTGCGAAATCATGAATCCCGATGGCACTATGGCCAGAAGGATGACCTTTTCAAGCTGGCCAGAGAAAAGGGCATGAAAATCGGCAATATCCAGGAACTGATTGAATACAGAAAGAAACATGAAAAACTGGTAGAAGAAGTGGCAGCTGCCAAACTTCCTACCAAGTATGGCAATTTTGAAATTCACGGGTTTGTGAATCTTCTGAATGATGAACACCATGTGGCTCTGACCATGGGGGATGTTTCCGATGGCAGACCGGTTCTCTGCCGCATTCATTCCGAGTGCCTGACTGGTGACTGCTTCGGGTCTCTCCGCTGCGACTGCGGCCAGCAGCTCTCTGCTGCCATGAAGCAGATTGCCAAAGAAGGAAGAGGCGTTCTGGTTTATCTCCGTCAGGAGGGACGCGGCATTGGTCTTATTAATAAGATCAGAGCTATGCACTTCAGGATCAGGGGTATGACACGGTGGAAGCCAATTTGAAACTTGGCTTTGCGGCCGATCTTCGAGAATATATGACGGGGGCTCAGATTTTAAAGAGCCTGGGAGTTTCTAAAATCCGTCTCCTCACCAATAATCCTCAGAAAATGGATGAAGTAAAGGACTATGGTATTTCCATTACCGAAAGAGTGCCCATTGAAATCGCTCCTACCAGGGAAGATGAATTCTATCTTAAAACCAAGCAGGAAAAAATGGGTCATATGTTGAAGCTGGACAAGGATATTGAAGAACCAAAGGCATAAGAAGCGAATTGATTTATATCGTTTCATCCGTGTTTTCATAGCTGAATCAAGAGATAAAGGAGTAGAAAATGAATATTATTTCCGGACTTTTTAATGAGAATCAGATTCGTGTAGGCATTGTGGCTTCCCGTTTCAACGAAGTCATCGTCTCCAAACTCATCGACGGTGCAGTGGACGGCCTTTCCCGTCATGGGGTGGATATGGACAAGGTGGACCTGGCCTGGGTGCCCGGTGCCTTTGAGATTCCTCTGGCTGCAAAAAAAATGGCTGAAAGCGGACGGTATGATGCAGTCATCTGTCTGGGCGCCGTAATTCGCGGGGAAACGGACCACTATGAACATGTGGCCACCGAAGTAACCAAGGGCGTGGCCATGGCTTCCCTTTCCAGCGGTGTGCCTGTGCTCTACGGTGTGCTTACTACCGATACCATTGAGCAGGCAATCAACCGGGCCGGTCTGAAGTCCGGCAACAAGGGCTTTGAATGTGCCATGGATGCTCTGGAAATGGCAAGCCTCTTCAAGAAGCTGGATCAATAAGATTTTTAAGAAAAAGTCATCGGATGCACCGATGGCTTTTTAAAATGAAATTTCTCCTCCGGGAAATATGATATAATAATATGATAACGGTTATAAACTCATGCATTCATTACAGGAGGAAAGTCGTGGAAGAAAAGCGGCTCACAGATGAAAAATACTACTATACCATTACCTATGGCTGTCAGATGAACGAAAATGATACAGAACGTATCAATGGACAGCTGGAGGATCTGGGATACAAGCCGGCGGAAAACATGGAGGATGCAGATATTGTGATTATGAATACCTGCTCCGTCCGGCAGAACGCGGAAGAAAAGGTGTATGGTAAAATCGGGGAAATTAAGAAACTGAAAGACAAAAATCCCCGTATGCTTCTTGGCATTGCAGGCTGCATGGCCCAGGAAAATAAGGGAAAACTGATTGAACGGATGCCTATCATCGATTTCGTCATCGGACCTTACCACATTCATGACCTGAAGGATATTATTTCCAGAGAAAATGCCCGGGGCGGTCATATCGTAAAGACAGAGCGTAATCCCCATAGCGTGAGGGATTACAGCGAACTCCGCTCCGTGCGGAAATCCAGGGTTTTTGCATGGATTCCCATTATGCAGGGCTGCAACAAGTTCTGCACCTACTGCATTGTCCTTACGTGCGGGGACGGGAAATCAGCCGTACCATCGATGATATCTGCCGGGAAATCAAAGGACTGGCAGAAGAGGGATACAAGGAAATTACCCTTTTGGGGCAGAACGTGAATTCCTATGGTCTTGATTTCAGAAACGGCACTAACTTCGGTGACCTGATTCGGGCTATTGACAAAATCGATGGCATCGAAAGAGTGCGCTACATGACTTCCCACCCCAGGGATATGACCTTTGATATGATCGATGCCATGGCTGCTTCTCCCAAGGTGGTGCGTCACATGCACCTTCCGGTGCAGCATGGCTCCAATGAAATGCTGAAACAGATGAACCGGGGCTATACGATCGAACATTTCAAAGAACTGGTGAATTATGTGCGGCAGAAAATGCCTGATGTGGCTCTTACCACGGATCTCATTACCGGCTTCCCCGGTGAAACGGAAGAAATGCATCAGGAAACCATAAAGCTTCTGAAGGAAGTGCGCTTTGACTCTGCCTACACCTTCATCTATTCCCCAAGAACCGGCACACCGGCGGCGCGGATGGAAAACCAGATTGATGATGAAACCAAGCATCGCCGACTCCAGGAGCTCATGGATACTCAGAATGAAATTTCTCTGGAACTGAACAGGGAAATGGAAGGGAAAAACTATGAGATTATTATCGAGGGCCCTTCCAAACAGGATGTAAACCACTGGTTCGGCAGAACTTCCACCAATAAAATGATTCTCTTCCCCTATGAAGAGGGAATCAAGGTAGGAGATACCAGAATGGCCAAAGTGGACACTGCCCAGACCTGGGTGCTGAAGGGGGAGCTTCTCTGACCTCAAAGGACAAAGGCCTCTGTCAAGCTTAGAAACCCTTACACCTAAGGATGCCGGATATTTTAATATATAATCCTTCCAAACAAAGAAACCAAAAGAACGGGGTGATGACATGGCAAAAACGCCTTTAATGGAACAATACAGAAAGGTGAAGGACCAGTATAGGGACTGCCTTCTTTTTTACCGCCTGGGCGATTTCTATGAACTTTTTTATGATGATGCAGTGACTGCATCCCATGAGCTGGAGCTTACGTTGACTGGGAAGAATGCAGGCGCCGAAGGACGGGTGCCTATGTGCGGCGTTCCTTTTCATGCGGCGGAAATCTACATTTACCGGCTGATCCAGAAGGGGTATAAAGTGGCCATCTGTGAACAGCTGGAAGATCCTAAGAAGGCTAAAGGCCTGGTCAAACGGGATGTAATCCGGGTCATTACTCCAGGAACCATTCTTTTTGAAAATTCCATTGCCGACAAATCCAACAATTATCTGATTTACATTTTGGAAACGGACAAGGAGCTGGACGCAGTGCTTTCCGACGTGTCTACAGGTGAATGCTGGTGGGGTGTATGGGATAAGAAGAAGGAGAGGGACGATTTCTTCGACATGCTTTCGGTATACTCTCCGGCTGAGGCGGTATGCAGTGTGTCCGATGATTTCTATAGTAAACTGACAGGCTTTGCATCTGCCAGACTGGGGGCCTGCCTTATATCCCGGGCTGAAGGGGAAGAGGAAGAAAATCTTCCTGAAGCTTGCGCTTCCATCGACAATGAGAATGTGAAGACAGTGTTCCGCCGCCTTTCTGCCTATATCCGGGATGTGATGAAATCGGAGGTATCCGTATTTCATTCAGTCCTTCCCATTCGGGAAGATCATACCCTGACCCTTTCGGAGGAATGCCTTCGGAATCTGGAAATAACCAGAAATATGAGGGATGGCGGCAGGAAAGGCACCCTTCTTGAGCTTCTTGATTATACCCACACCGCCATGGGAGCCAGGCTTCTGAAGCGGTGGCTGGAACGGCCGTTGACCGATGTGAACCGCATTATCCTGCGGCAGGACGGCATAGAGGAGCTTACGAATCACATGACGGAACTCACAAACCTTGAGGACATGCTTTCCCAGGTTTTTGATTTCGAGCGTATTCTTTCCCGCATCGAAGCCAATTCCACCTCTCCCAAAGATTTACTGGCCCTGAAGGCAAGCCTTCGCATGATTCCGGAAATCAAAAAACTTCTGTCCGGCGCAGGCTCTGTGATTCTGAAGAAGATCAATGCCAGATCGGCATTCATGGTCCGGTATTTGATCTGCTTGACCGTTCTATGAATGAAAATGGCACTGGCAATGTGAGGGACGGCAAGTACATTAAGGAAGGCTTTTCTGCAGAACTGGATGAAGTGAGGTCTCTTTCTGAAAACAGTCAGCAGTATATTGCGGATCTGGAGGAAAGAGAGAAGACAAAGACCGGTATCAAACTGAAAATCGGTTTTAATAATGTATTCGGCTACTATTTTGAAATTTCCAATGCCAATAAGATTCCTATTCCGCCCTACTACATGAGAAAGCAGACTCTGGTAAATGCAGAGCGTTACATTACACCGGAATTAAAGGAATTTGAGGCCAAAGCGCTGACGGCTAAGGAAAAGACAGAAGAACTGGAGCTTAAAATCTATCAGGCTGTGAAAGCAGAAATCCGGCCGGAAATTCCGGATATGCAGAAAACGGCGAGGGCGCTGGCAGCCCTGGACTGCATTGCCAGTCTTGCCAGAGCGGCGCTGAAGGACCGCTATACCAGGCCCCGGATTACAAACAGCCGGGAGGGCCGGATTTCCATCCAAGATGGCCGCCATCCCATGGTAGAACACGCCTTGAAACGAGAAATGTTCGTGCCCAACGATACGGAGCTCAACCATCATGATCAGGAAATCCTTGTCATTACTGGACCAACATGGCAGGCAAGTCCACCTATATGCGTCAGGTGGCGGTACTGACCATTATGGCCCAGACAGGATCTTTTATTCCTGCGAAAAGTGCGTCCTTCTCGCCAGTGGATCGCATTTTCACCAGGGTAGGAGCCACCGATGATATTTCTACAGGCCAGAGTACCTTTATGGTAGAAATGCAGGAGGTATCTCATATCCTTCGTCATGCTACTAGAAACAGCCTCATTCTTCTGGACGAAATCGGTCGGGGCACCAGCACCTATGACGGTATGAGCATTGCCCGGGCCGTAGTAGAGTACATTGACAGGAAAATTCATGGCTTTACCCTCTTTGCCACCCATTATCACGAGCTGTCGGTTATGGCCGATGAAAGCAGTCATATAAAAAACTATACTGTTTCTGTCAAGGAAAGAGGAAAGGAAATCACCTTCCTCCGCCGCATCATCCCCGGCTGTGCTGACAGAAGCTACGGTATCCATGTGGCTCGCCTGGCGGGACTGCCGGAATCCCTTCTGAAGCGGCTGATGAAATCCTTCAGGGCCTGGAGGAAGAAGGAAACAACCCGGCTCCTGTGAAATCGCCGCCTGGAAAGCAGGCATCCCCGGGACTTGATCTTTTTACATCTCCCATTATTGATGAACTGGCCCATATGGACTTATGAGCAAGACGCCCATAGAGGCTATGGAAATTCTCTTCCGCTTAAGCAAGGAAGCCAAGGAGGGCAGATAATGGCAGTTATTCATATTCTGGATGAAGTCACCGCCAACCAGATAGCCGCCGGTGAGGTGGTGGAGCGTCCGGTGAATGCAGTGAAGGAACTGGTGGAAAATGCAGTGGATGCCGGCGCTTCTTCCATTGAGGTGGAAATCGCAGACGGCGGCATGACTTATATCCGTGTCACCGACGACGGCTGCGGCATGACGGAAGAGGATGCCAAACTTCTGTTATCCGCCATGCTACCAGCAAGATTTCCTCTGTAGATAACATTTACCACATTGCTTCCCTGGGTTTTCGCGGTGAAGCACTGCCCAGCATTGCTTCCGTTTCCAGAGCACCATTACCACAAGGCGGAGCGAGGATAATGAGGGAACAGTATTGGAAATGACCGGCGGCGAAATCACCGAAGTCAGGCCTGCCGGCGCTCCTGCCGGCACCACCGTGGAAGTGAGGGATCTCTTCTACAATGTGCCGGCCCGAAAAAAATTTTTGAAATCGGAACGAACCGAATCTTCCCGTATCAACAGCATGGTGGGAAAACTGGCCCTGGCCAATCCGGATATTGCCTTTCGGCTTATTAATAACGGAAGGACCGTTATTGAAACGCCGGGTAACGGAAGACTGATGGATGTGGTTTCCGCTTTATACGGCACAAAGACGGCCGGCGAAATGCTTCCAGTGGAAGAAGAAGGGGAACATATTGCCTTGGAAGGGCTGATTTCCAAGCCTTCTCTTCTGAAGAGCAGCCGCCAATACCAGACCATCATCATTAACCGGAGGGTGGTGGATAGTGCAGTGGTGTCCAAGGCTGTGGACAATGCTTATCATTCCCTGCTGCCGAAGAACGGATATCCGCTCATGGTTCTTTCGTTCCAGGTGCCGCCGGAAAGTATTGATGTGAACGTTCATCCCCAGAAAAGGGAAATTAAATTCTCTGATGAGCAGTCTGTATTCCGCCTGGTGTACCATGGCGTACTGGGCACTCTGACGTCCCAGTCCACCGCCGATACCATTGCCAGAGAAATGATTCATGACCCCGGTCATGAAGTGGTGATAGAACATGATTTCAACCCCGGTTCTATCAGAGTGGAAGACAAACCTCTCGGCAAACCGGACATCGGGCTTTCCGAGGAAACCAGACCGAAAAGCTCCTGGGGAGAACAGTCTCCTTCTTATGAAGAAAGCCGGGGGCAAGGGCTGATCATTTCGGAGAAGGAGAGCTCCTTCCTTTGCGCCGGACACAGAAGAGAAGGACCTTTTCACAAACCACTCTGTTTTTGATGAATATCGAAAAGAAGAGCCGAAGCGGGAACATCTGGAGACGGATCCCCTTTTTGAAGAAGAAAAGCAGGAAGATCCGGTTATCCCTTTAGGACAGGTATCGGACTGTTTCATTCTCTGTCAGCATGGGAAAGATCTTCTCATCATTGATCAGCATGCTGCCCATGAAAGGGTGCGTTACGACCATCTGGCGGAGAGAGCGGAAGGTATACCGGTGCAGGAAATCCTCATACCCTATCTCATCCATGTGGACAGCGGAGACGTCAATCTTCTGGAGGACCATCGGGCGGATATAGAGAAACTGGGGATTACCTTTGAACAGGCAGGCCCTGACGTGATTCGCATTACCGGATCCCCCGAAGATCTTTCTGCTGCTGAAATGGAACGGGTTATGGGGGATATAGTGAAGGCATACCATGAAAAGGATATGCCATCACCGGAAACCATGCGTCACCGCATGATGGCCTATGCTGCCTGCCGGGGCGCTATCAAGAGGGGGACCCTTTGAATATCCGGCAGATGAAAGAACTGATTCGCGATCTCTTTCATACATCCCGCCCCTTCGTATGTCCCCATGGACGGCCTACCATTGTAAAATTCACGCCTGTTGAATTGGGAAGGCTTTTCAAACGGCCATGAACACAGGAGTGACCACTATTAGAAACTACAGCTGTCCAGTGCGGGATGAGGCAAGAGAAAGAGCATCGGCCCTCTCCCTTCCCTACGTTCCCAGGGAGGGGACCCTTGAAGAGATGGCAGCGATGAACACATGGATGGCTTTCTCATCTATGGGAAAAAGCAGCCTTCCTTCTGGACAGGCGGGGAAGAGTACCGTTTCCATCTGGCACGGCCGTACTTCGCACAGCTCAGATGGAAAGAGGAAACAGCGATCGTCTCTGTCGTCTCCTTCCTCCAGAAAGACCTCTCTCCGTACTGGATGCCACCTTTGGCCAGGGTGGTGATTCTACTGTCATGAGCTGGTTTCTGGGGAAGGAAGGAAATGTGACCAGCCTGGAAAAAAGCACCGTCCTCTATGAAATCGGCCGGGTCGGCCTTTCGTCCTTTGATGGCGGAAATGAAAGAATAACGAAGGCCCTTCGGCGTATCCATCTGCTTCATGAGGATTTTCGCACCTTCCTTCAAAAGGCTGCCCCTAAAAGCTTTGATGTGATTTATTTCGATACCATGTTCCGCGCTCCGGTGAAAAGGGACGTCAACCGGATAGAAGGTTTCCGGCGGGCTGCTTCCTATGATCTTCTGGATGAGGAAATCCTGACTTTGGCTTTGCATATTGCCAGAAAAAGAATTATAGTAAAAGAAAGGCCCTTTTCTCCTTTATTTCAGAACAGCCTCTTTTCTTCTATCCATTCTCATCAGGGACAATCCACGGCTTACGGGTGATTGATATATGAAAAAAGAAAGACTTATCACCATCCTGGGCCCCACGGCTCAGGGAAAACGGACCTGGCAGTACATTTGGCAGAGGCTTTGGGTTCTTCTATTATTTCCGGTGATGCCTTCCAGATTTATAAGCATATGGACATCGGCACCGCCAAAGTGACAAAGGAAGAAGCCCGGGGCATCCGTCATTTCCTGGTGGACGAGCTGGAGCCGTCAGAGCCTTACTCAGCCGCTGATTTCCAGGAGAAGGCCAGGAAAATCATTCATGAGGAAAATGAAGCAGGACGGATTCCCATCCTCTGCGGCGGTACCGGCCTCTATATTCAGGGGCTCCTTGAGGGATATACTTTCTTCCTCGAGGGGAGGGACGGAAAAAATTTGAAAGGATACTGGAGGAGAAAGGAAAGGAAGCTCTGGAAAATCTGCTTCGTGAAAAGGGAGAAAAAGATATTCCTCCTGATGCGCAGCGCATGATACGGAAGCTGGAGCTTCTGGAGGCAGGAGAGGGAGAAAAGGAGCCTTTGAAATCCGATTCTCTCCTGTATGACGGTCCGGTTATAGGAATTGCTATGGACAGAGCCGTTTTATATGATAGAATAAATAAGCGAGTCCACCGCATGATAGAAGCAGGACTCCCGGAGGAAGTGAAGAAGCTCCTTGCCTCCGGACTTTCTGAAAAAGCCCAGTCGCTGAAAGGAATCGGCTATAAAGAAATGATTCCTGTGGTGAAGGGGGAGCTTTCTCTTGAGGAAGGGGAAGCGCTGATTCAGAAAAATACCCGGCACTTTGCCAAAAGACAGCTGACCTGGTATAGACGAATGCCATATATTCACTGGTGGAACGCGGCCCATCAGAGGAAGACATATGTACAGGGAAATCAAGGCCTATGTCATTTCATATTTCGGAGGAGAAACAAGATGGAAGGAAAAATGAATCTGCAGGACACATTTCTGAACGAAGCCAGAAAGGAAAATGTTCCGGTCAGTATATTCCTGATGAACGGCGTACAGCTGAAGGGGAAGGTCAAATCCTTCGACAGCTTCACTGTGCTTCTGGTGAGTGAAAACCGCTCCCAGCTCATTTATAAACATGCTATATCTACTATACAAAGGATCTGAGAATAACAAATGAATAAAAAACTTGAACAGGTACAGAAAGAGGCGCTTGCTCTTTGTGCGCCTGTTTTTCATGAAATGGAAGAGATTTCTCTCTATAACACAGAAAAAGTTTTAAGTGCCTTCAGGAAACACCACCTGTCTGCCTACCATTTTGCTCCTTCCAACGGCTACGGCTACGGGGACCCGGGAAGGGAAAAGCTGGAAGAAATCTGGTGCGATATATTCCATGCGGAAAGCGCTTGGTCAGACCTCATTTCGTGTCAGGCACCCACGCCCTGGCTACGGTTCTCCTGGCCCTTCTGGAACCGGGAGATACCATGGTTTCCGCAGTAGGTGCGCCCTATGACACCATGGAAAGCGTTATCGGTATTACGGGCAACGCACCGGGCAATCTGATTTCCAAAGGCGTCCACTATAAAGAAGTTCCTTTAAAGGGAAATACCTATGACCTCCAAGCTATTTCGGATGCGGTGGATGAAAATACAAAACTAGTGGAAATCCAGCGGTCTCGGGGATATATGCTGCGGGACTCTCTATTCCCCAGTGATATGAAAAAAATCATTGATACAGTGAAGGCTAAAAATCCGGACACCATCTGCTTTGTGGATAACTGCTATGGCGAGTTTACCAATAAAGAAGAGCCTATTGAACTGGGGGCTGATATTACAGCCGGTTCCCTCATTAAAAACGCCGGCGGCGGTCTGGCTCCTACCGGTGCTATATCTGTGGCAGAAAAGACTGGTGGAACGCTGCTCCTATGTGTGGACTGCACCGGGCCTTGGTGGAGAAATGGGTTCCTATGCCGCTTCCTACCGTCCTTTCTTCGAAGGACTCTTCCTGGCACCCCATATGACAAGACAGGCTATGATGAGCGCTGAATTCTGTGCGGCTGTCTTCAAGCTCATTGGCTTCAAGACAAGCCTGAACCGGGACATCTTAGAACAGACCTTATTACCACGGTGACACTGGATTCTGAAGAAAACATGTGCCGCTTCGCTGAAGCCATTCAGAACTGGTCTCCCGTAGATTCGGACGCCACTCCGGTACCGGGGCCCATGCCGGGATATGTGGATCCCATTCTCATGGCAGCTGGTACTTTCGTGCAGGGGTCTACTATTGAAATGTCTGCCGATGGTCCTGTCCGTCCACCTTATGTCATGTACTTCCAGGGCGGTCTGACTTTTGAATCTGCCCAGCTGGCCATCATGGGAGCCGCAGAAAAAGTACTGGAAGCGCAGGAAAAATAAGAGGAACTGATTCAGGCCGGGGCTGCGGTATCTCCGCTTCCCGGGCTGAAAGGCTTATGGACTGAATAACGGTGATTGGCAGATAGTCCATCTTTAAAAAAGCATTCATAGAGTCTGCTTTTATAAGAATGACGAGTACTTTTGAATCTTAGATTTCTTAGGCAGCTCTATGCTTTCTTTTCCTTCTCTTTCATCCGTACATATACATTCGGAAATGGAGCCATGTATTTCTGCTTCTTCGCGTCCGGCGGGCACCGGTTTTTTATCCATCTTTCCGGCCGATTTGGTAAAATGATAAAAAGGCTTAACAAATCATTTCTTCTGTGTTATAATAGCTTTCGTCATGGGGCTATAGCTCAGTTGGTCAGAGCGCTTCGCTCACATCGAAGAGGTCTCCGGTTCGAACCAGATAGTCCCACCATGAACCCGCTTTCAGCGGGTTTTTTTGTGCCCCTGAATGGGGAAGTTCGTGGTATAATAAGTTGGCTAACCAATGTAGAAATAAGGAGGATATATGATTACCGGAGATATTCATCATCTGGAAGCCTATGAAAAACAGCTTCCGCCTTTTATCAGTCAGTGTCTCAGGGCTGTTCGGGATTTTGATTTCGCCTCTGTTCCTGATGGGAAGTATGAGCTTTTGGGCTGCACCATGTCCGTGGAGTCTCCCGCTACGGAACCGGAGGAAGACAGAAAGCTGGAGGGACATAAAAAGTTTATTGATATCCAGTATGAAATCAGGGGAGAGGAAGAATGGATCGGTGTTGAAACGATTTTTGATTCGCCCCGGGTGGTAGAATCCCATGAGGATAGAGATCTGTATTTCTTTGCATCCCATAAAGAAAAGGAATCGAAAGTATATTTTACGGAAGGCAGATTTGCCGTATTTTTCCCGGAAGACCTGCACCGTCCTCTCTGCCAGGGGAAGCGGGGAAAGGAAATCCTTCGAAAGGCGGTTATGAAGGTTCCGGTGGATAAAGTCAGATAATTAATGCTTTTCCATATTCTATAAATTTATCTTCGGTAACATGTTCTTTTTGATTGACTATTAGTCAATAATCTGATATTATAAGAACAATTCAAAAGAGCAGGATAGTTTTAAATTGCCCAAATCTGCTCTACCATCTTTTGCAAGGGGGTTATGTATGAGATATAAAAAGTTTGCTGCCGCAGTGATGGCAGCAGGATTCCTTTTATCAGGAGGCGTCTTCCTGGGGGGCTGCGGTTCTTCCCAGCAGGCAGCAGGGCAGAAGCAGGCTATTAAGGTTACTACATTTAAGCCTTTCAAGTCAGATACGCCTATTATGAGAGAATATACAGGTTCTATTATGGCTCTGCAAGAGGTACCGGTGAGATCCAAGGTATCTGGCACCGTGATGGAAAAGTATATTACCGGCGGACAGCAGGTGACAGAAGGCCAGCCTCTGTATCGGCTGGATACAAGGAATTACAGTTCTCAGCTGGCTAATGCTCAGGCCCAGGCGGCGCAGGCAGCAGCTAATTATGAGAATGCGGCCACTGACCTTGCACGCTACGATCAGCTCATTGCTGCCGGTGCTATTTCTCAGAAGTATATGATAATCAGAAGGCAGCAGCCGATGCTTACAAAGGAGCCATGGATGCTGCCCAGGCCCAGGTGGATATTGCTTCCACAAACCTGAGTGATACTATTGTGACAGCGCCTTTCAATGGAAAGCTTTCTATGGATGATGTGAATATCGGAACTTTTGCCACGGCTGGTACTACCGCACTGGTCACTATTTCCTCTTCCGACCCCATTTATGTGCAGTTCGATATGTCGGAAAATGAATATCTGGCTTTGAACAAGAGCCATGATGGAAACGGCACTGCAGGGCTGGGGAATAATCTTAAAATCCGGCTGTCTGACGGCTCTATCTACGGCTATACCGGTAAAATTGTACAGGTGAATCCGAACATGAACGGCGGCCAGCTTTCCATGAAGCAGCCTTCCCGAACCCGGACAATCTCCTGGTACCGGGCATGTATGCCTCTGTGGTTTCGGATAATGAAATCGCCAAAGGATCTCTTCTCATTCCCACCAAAGCACTGGTACAGCTCCTGAATAAGGATATTGTAGACGTGGTAGCAGACGGCAAGATTGCCCAGAAGCCCGTAAAAGTGGGCGGCACTTATGGTATCTACACCATTATTGAAAGCGGCCTCGATGAAAATGATGTTATCGTCGTGGACGGTCAGAACAAGGTACAGGTAGGCCAGGCCGTAGATCCTGAAGAAACGTCCAAAGACAAACTGGAACAGGATGCCAGAGATTCTGTCCAGGGCCAGAGCGGCACTGCTGCAAAGCAGTAAGGAGGACCTATGGCTAATTTCTTTATTAAGCGTCCTATCTTTGCTATCGTTGTGGCGCTGGTGGTTTCCATTGCAGGGCTGCTGGCTGTATTTTCCCTGCCCGTGGACCGCTACCCCCGCATTACACCGCCTCAGGTTTCCGTATGGGCTACCTATCCCGGCGCTGATGCAGAAGTCGTAGCCCAGACAGTGGCGGAAGTCATAGAGAAGAACGTAGTAGGGGTGGAAGGGTTCGACAGTATGAACTCCAACAGTAACTCCAACGGCTCCTATTCTCTTAATGTGCAGTTTGCCATGGGCACGGACTCCGATCTGGCTACAGTCCGTGTACAGAACGGTGTTACCGCCTCCGATGCCGGTCTGCCGGATACGGTCAGAAACATTGGCGTTACAACCAGAAAATCTTCCGGTGATATGGCACTGGTTGTCAGTTTCTATTCTCCTAACGGCACCTATGACAAGAATTTCTTGAAAAACTACTTCAGTATGAACTATCTGGACGAACTGAAGTCTATTAAAGGTGTTGGTACAGTACAGGAATTCGGTTCCGATTTTGCCATGCGTATCTGGATGGATCCCACCAAGATGTCGCAGAATAATATCACCGCAGCTGAAGTGATTTCTGCCGTGTCCAATCAGAACAAACAGATTGCCGCCGGCAATATCGGTGCGCCTCCTGTTTCCATGGACCAGCCTTTCCAATATGTCATCACCGCTAAAGGCCGTCTGGTGACAGCGGAAGAATTCGGTAATATCGTACTTCGCACCAACAATGACGGCAGCCTTCTCCGTTTGAAGGATGTGGCCCGTACAGAGCTGGATGCAAAGGATTACAATTTTATTTCCAGAGCAGGCAACTATGAAACCGCTGCCGTGGCCTTCTCCCTGACCGATGATGCCAATGCGGTTCAGACCATCGGTGCCATCAAGGCCAAACTGGCAGAAGATGCCAAATCCTTCCCTGATGATATGAAATATGTCATCTATATGGATAATACCGATTTTATTTATGCTTCCATCAAGGAAGTTATTGAAACATTTGTGGAAGCTCTCATTCTGGTAGCATCATTGTGTTTATCTTCCTGCAGAACTGGAGATCTACACTGATCCCGATGATTGCGGTGCCTGTATCCCTTCTTGGTACCTTTGCTTCCTTTGAAATTCTTGGATTCACCATTAATACGTTAACCCTCTTTGCCATGGTTCTTGCCATCGGGCTGGTTGTAGATGATGCCATCGTGGTTATTGAAGCGGTGGAATACGAAATGCGCTACAATAACATGAATCCGAAAGAAGCAACTGTGGCAGCCATGCAGAAAGTACAGAGCCGGTTATCGGCGTAGCCGTGGTGCTGGCAGCTGTATTTGTACCGGTAGCATTCCTGGGCGGCATTATGGGTATTCTGTATAAACAGTTCGCTCTGACCATTGCCGTTTCGGTTATCCTGTCGGCGTTTACCGCGCTGTCTCTTACGCCTGCACTCTGTGCCGGCCTCTTGAAACCGGCCAAAAAGAAGGCAGATAAGGGTAGAATCGATCGTATGTGGGATCGCTTTCAACGATGGATTTGACCATATGATTGAAATCTATGGTATGATTCTTCAAAAGCTGGCCCATGCGATTTATGTTCACTGGGTGTGCTCTTTGTACTGTTTGTGGCAGCCGTATTTATGTTTGTGAAGCTGCCTACGGCTTTCATACCGCAGGAAGATAACGGTTTCTTCCTGAATGCTATTTCCCTGCCGGAAGGCTCTGTCAATGTACGGACTGACCAATATCTGACTGAATTCCTGAAATATATCGGGGAAGATCCGGCAGTAGAAGTAACGATGGGCGTCGTTGGTATGGATATCCTGTCAGGCGGACAGAAGCCGAACGCCGGTCTTTCCTTTGTCAAACTGAAACCCTGGGATGAACGTAAATCCAAAGATATGCAGGTTTCCGCCGTTATGGGGAAGGCCTTTGCATTCAACGCTACACACCCTGGAGGCACCCTTATGGCTTTAAATCCGCCGCCTATTCCTGGTCTTGGCAACTCCGGCGGCTTTACTCTCTATATCCAGAATAAGAGCGGTGATTCCAACGAAGGCATGCAGGCTGTGGTTGGAAAATTCCTGCTGCTGCCAACCAACGTCCGGAAATCCAGATGGCCTATACGACCTTCCTCATGGATACACCTTCCTACAACTATAATATTGATAGAGAAAAAGCTGCTAAAAACGGGGTCAATGTGGGTGATATATTCACAGCTCTCCAGGCTTACTACGGCTCTGTACAGATTAACGATTTTACCATTTATGGTCGTAACTTCAAAGTCGTTGCCCAGGCAGATACCCAGTACCGCATGAGTCCTAACGACAATAAGTTCCTTATGGTAAAGGACAACAAGGGCAACATGGTGCCGATTTCCAATTTTATTACACCTAAGAAATCGAATGCTGTAGCCGTCATTACCCGGTATAACAACTTCCCGGCCGTAAAGATCGGCGGCAGCCAGGCCGAAGGATACTCCTCGGGCCAGGCTCTGAATGCATTGGATGAAGTGGCGAAGGAGACCCTGCCAAACGGCTATGGATATGCATTCGCTGAATCTTCTGCACAGGAACGCGAAGCCAGCGGCAAGACTGTCTATGCATTGGCTTTAGGTATGCTCTTCGTATTCCTTTCATTGGCAGCCCTTTATGAAAGCTGGAAAATTCCGTTCTCTGTCATCCTTGGTATTCCTACTGGTTTCTTCGGCGCCTGCCTTGGTGCATTTGCGTTTAATGTGTACAACGATATTTACTTCCAGATCGGTCTTCTGACTATTATCGGTCTGGCGGCCAAGAATGCGATTCTGATTGTAGAATATGCAAAGGTTCGTGTAGATAGCGGTATGGAAGTGGTGAAGGCTTCTATTGAAGCATCAAAGATTCGTCTCCGCCCGATTCTCATGACCTCCCTGGCATTCATCCTGGGCAACGTGCCTCTGGCCCTCTCCACCGGCGCCGGCTCCAATTCCCGTTCTGAAATGGGTATTGCTGTGGTCTTCGGCGTGCTGTCTGCTACCTTCTTCCAGATTTTCATTGTTCCCATGCTGTTCATCGTTATTGAAAGAATTCACGGGTTCAGAAAACCAAAGAAAACGGTTACAGTAGATGAATAATATCTATTCAAAGCCTCCTTCGGGAGGCTTTTTTGTTGTAATAAAAAGAGACATAGAAATCAAGAGAAAATCAATGAATCATAGATTTCACTGTTTCTTTACGGAAAGCCCTTCTATGCCTTCCGCTGCAGGAGAGGCCTGCTTCTTTATTTCTGAATCCAGCCATGGATCTTTTTGCCTTTCCTGCGGCCCATGCCGTATGATACAATCAGGATGAGGTGATAACCATGAGTGCTTTATGGAACCAGAACATTTCTATGATTCACTGTTTCGGCGACAGTCTTACCGAAGGCTATGGTGTTCTTCCGGCGAGGGCTGGGTAGCTTTGGCAGATCATGCACTGAAAGGGATTACCCTTTATAACCATGGACTTTCAGGCTCTATGGCTTCCGACATACTGGACAGACTTTCTGCTGCTTCCGGCAGGGTACGGAAGGATGAGGGGTATTTTTTCATGGGTGGTACCAATGATATCCTCTTTGGCCTTCGCCTTGTGGTTTTGGAAAATATGGTAGAAAAGTCTTTGGGCAGGCTGGCAGGAAGGATTCCGCTGACTCTTGGCATTCCTCCGCTCTTTACGGAAATGAGTGTAGAAACGGGATGGCAGGAAGCGGGCTCCTTTAAAAGGAATAAAAGGGACCTTCAGGAATATCAGAAATTCCTTCGCTCACTGGCTAAGGAGTGGAATCTGCCGGTCCTTGATTTTACAAAAGCCTTTCCGCCGGAACAAAAATGGTACAGCGATGGTGTCCACCCCAACAGGGAAGGCCATGAAAGAATGGCTCTCCTGGCGGAGAAGGTCTGGAGGAGATAGCGTATAGACGACTGGATGCCTTGGACATCCGGCTTATCTGGTTTGTCCCAATAAAAAAGCTTTGGAAAAGGAAACTTTTCCAAAGCTTTTTGTTTAAGCAGACGATTAGTCCCAGGCAGGAACGATGGTACCTTTGTATTTTTCAGCAATGAATTTCTTAACAGCGTCAGACTGATAAGCCTGAACGAATTTCTTATAGGCAGGCTGATCCTTATCCTTTTCACGTACGGCAATAATCATAACTGCCAGCGGAGTATCTTTATCTTCCAGGAAGATACCCTGCTTTTCAGGGGAGAGGCCTGCACTCATGACATAGTTCATAGTGATAACCGATGCATCCACATCGTCAAGGCTTCTTGGCAGCTGGGCTGCTTCGATTTCCTTAAACTGAATGTTTTTCGGGTTTTCTACAACATCAGCAGGGGTAGCTTTCATGCCCACGCCCTCTTTCAACTTAATAACGCCCGCTTTTTCCAGCAGCTGGAGGCCGCGGCCTTCGTTGGTGGGATCATTAGGAATGGAAATGGTTGCTCCCTCAGGAAGGTCTTTTACGTCCTTTACTTTATTGGAGTAAATGCCCATACGCATGAGGATGGCTCTGCCAATGTCGGTGAGGTGAGTGCCATGCTGTTTATTAAAGTTTTCCATGAATGGCTTGTGCTGGTATACTACGATATCCAGGTCGCCATCTGCCAGTGCCTGGTCAGGGGTGATGTAATCGGAGAATTCTTTAACATTCACTTTGAGACCATTCTTTTCGGCTTCTTTGGCAGCTGCTTCTACCACTTCAGCATGGGGACCGGCAGTAGCACCTACGGTAATTTCTTTCTTTTCTGCAGGCGCAGAAGCTGCTGCAGAGGATGCCGGCTTCTGGCTGGAACCGCAGCCGGTGATGAATGCTGCTGCGGAGAGGGCGCACAGGCTGGCAATAGCTAACTTCTTTAACATAAATAGGACTTCCTTTCTCTTTTGAATGAGATTTCATGTTTCTATATGAAATCTGGAAATATTATATAAGGGCTTGAATCCCATTATATACAGATTTAACGCTTATCTGCCTTCTTGGCGAGGTTGCTGCCAATGAACTGGAGGAGCTGCACGATAATGACCAGGACAATGATGGTAGCAATCATTACATCTGCCTGGAAGCGCTGGTATCCGTAACGGATGGCCAGATCACCGAGGCCGCCGCCGCCGATGGTACCGGCCATGGCGGAAGCACCGATTAAGGATACGATGACTACAGTCAAGCTTTCAATGATGGAGGGGAGGGCTTCCGGAATGAGAACTTTCCAGATAATCTGCAGGGGAGAAGCACCCATGGATTCTGCTGCCTCAATGAGGCCGAAGGGGATTTCACGGATGGAAGTTTCTACCATGCGGGCGGTGTAGGGGATGGCAGCGATGGTCAGTGGGACGATGGCTGCGTGGTACCGATGGAGGTGCCTGCCACCAGCCTGGTGAAAGGGATGATGGCCACCATGAGGATAATGAATGGAATGGAACGGATGAGGTTGATAATGAAAGCCAGAGGCTTATTCAATACCGGGCAGGCAAGAATGCCATGTTTTTCTGTAACCACCAGAAGAATACCCAGGGGAATGCCGATTAAAGCGGCAATGATAGCTGAAACAGAAAGCATGTACAGCGTTTCAGCCAGACTTTTCAGAAGAAGATTAGTTATCACTGGGGACATATCCGATTACCTCACTTGTAATTGGTAAAGACTGTAAATGGCCGAGGGCTTTTTTCATGTCCTCTTCGTGACCATTGATCATGATGATAAGGCGGCCGAAGGAAACGTTCTGGATGTAGTCGATGGATCCGTAAAGAATGCTTACGTCCAGATTGTATTTTCTGATGAGATTGGCAATAATTGGTTCGTTGGCCACATCGCCTCGGAATTTCAGGCTCACAATGGTCTGGTCGCTGTCCTTCTGCTTTACTTTAGAAATATTCATGTGAGACAGCTGCTCCGGTACATCGGAGGACATGACGGAGCCTACGAACTTCTTCAGTGTTTCAGTCTGGGGATTGGTGAAGAGGTCTACTACGGAACCCTGCTCGATAATTTTACCCTTTTCAATGACTGCCACCTGTTCGGCGATTTCTTTAATAACTTCCATCTGGTGAGTAATCATGATAATGGTAATGCCCATTTTTTTGTTGATATCCTTCAGAAGCTGGAGAATGGATTTTACCGTTTCCGGGTCCAGGGCACTGGTGGCTTCATCGGAAAGGAGGACGGAAGGATTGGAAACGATAGCCCTGGCAATACCTACACGCTGTTTCTGGCCGCCGGAAAGCTGGGAGGGATACTTGTTCCTGTATTCCGTAAGGCCCACCAGTTCCAGAATTTCGTTGATTCTCTTTGCTTGTTCTGCCTTGGGCACATGGGACAGCTCGAGTGGAAATGCCACATTGCCGGCTACGGTCCTGTTGGAAAGAAGATTGAAATGCTGGAAAATCATGCCGATTTCTTTCTTCTTCCGAAGTCTGGGCTTTGGACAGGCTTTCGTCATGTCCTTTCCTCAATATGACCTCGACCGGATG
>ENA-OQBJ01000210-OQBJ01000210.1-human-gut-metagenome-genome-assembly--contig:-NODE-210-length-31680-cov-4.102843_pt1 | contig 31680 bp, 38 predicted proteins | sample MGYA00242743_ERZ504545 | MGnify/ENA primary metagenome ERZ504545 (study PRJEB26092, sample SAMD00036252) | human gut metagenome | host: Homo sapiens | study: EMG produced TPA metagenomics assembly of... | reverse complement strand
CCGAAAACGAGGAATCTGCGTGCCGGATACGAACGTGCCCACGAACTGTACCTCGCGTTCCGCCATGAAATCGCTTTGGCCTTGGAAGACAGCAGGAACACATCGAAGGCACCAGTGCCGGCGGCATGCCGGTGCGTGTCAAATGCCTGCACGCGTTGTTGGCCCAGACGCTGGTGATGGGTGAGGGCGCCAACCCCATCGGTGATATGGCCCTGTCCGCCATCAAACATGAGTTCGATCCGGCCGTATGCCGTTGCGCAGTGGAAAACGAAGAGTAGAAGGTGGGAGTAATGAAGTCGGTAACCGTTGCCGGTATTGATTGCGGCACGAATTCGATTCGTCTGAAAGTCTCGCGTGTGAGCGAGGACGGTGTGGAAGACATCGTTCCGCGCATCCTGCGGGTGATTCGTCTCGGTCAGGACGTGGACAAAACCCATCGCTTCGCCGACGAGGCGTTGGCGCGCGCCTATGAGGCCGCCCGAGAATTCGCCGGCGTGCTTGCCGAACATCCCGTGGACGCATCCGCTTCGTGGCCACATCGGCCACCCGTGATGCCGAGAACCGTGAGGAATTCGAAGACAACATCGAGAAGATCTTGGGCGTGCGTCCCGAAGTCATTCCAGGCACGGAGGAAGCGGATTTAAGCTTCCTTGGTGCCACCAGCATCGTCCATCGCGAGGTCGAGGCCCCCTATCTGGTGGTCGATTTGGGCGGAGGTTCCACCGAACTGGTGCTGGGAGGCGACGGCGTCACCCATCCGAGCACGCAGGTGCAGGCCGCGTTCTCCATGAATATCGGGTCTGTCCGTATGACGGAGCGTCATCTGAAAAACGACCCGCCGACCGAGGGGCAGATCGCCGAGGCGGTCGCGGATATCGACGCGCATATCGACGAGGCGTTCAAGATCGTTCCCGCCGGCAAGACCCACACCATCATCGGCGTGTCCGGAACGGTCACCACCATGACCGCATTGGCTATGGGATTGACGGAATACGACCACACCGCCGTGGACGGCGCACGCTGCACGCTGGAAGATGCCTATGCCGTTGACGACCGGTTCCTGCACATGCCTCGTGAGGAGCGTCTGACCTACAAGACCATTCATCCCGGACGCGTCGATGTGGTCGGCGGCGGCGCATTGGTGTGGAACCGTGTGCTTGCCAAGGTGTCTGAAGCCGCATATGAGGATCATGGCCAGCGCATCGACTCCTTCATGGCCAGCGAGCATGGTCTGTTGGACGGCATCGTGCTGGATTACGGCAAGAGATTGCTTGCTGCGCGCTGACGTGGCATAATAGCTTGGCGTCGGCTTTTTCTTCTGGCCGGCGCAAAGCCTCCATGGCGAAATCGGTATACGCAGTCGACTTAAAATCGACCTCTTCGGATTGCGGGTTCGAGTCCCGCTGGAGGCACTTTTGGAAACCGCCAGAGATGGCGGTTTTCCTTTATTCTCCAACGGTTTTGGCATCATGCGATTCACTGCGATTCAACCTTTTCCACGGTGGGTTATGGAAAAATGTGGGCAATGTGTAGGCAAAATGTGGCATATCGTTCCCGAAACATTCCGTAGGTACACTGTCGGACATTACAAACCGTATGACACCGACTGAAACGGATGACGCATGACTTCGAAAGACATCAAGCCTGTAATCGAACAGCCCGCCACTGAAATCCCCCTGATGCTTGCGCAGGTGATTATCGTTGCCGGCGTGCTCGCTATCGGCGAAATCGCATGTTCTCCGCTGTACTTTACCTTGATGGACCATTCGTTGGCACTCGTTCCGTGGGCATTGGAAGCCGCATTCCTTGCCGTGGCGTTCACCTTCGTTGTGGGCTTCGCATTGTTGTGGTGCGCCGAATCGTTCACTTTCAAACTCAAGGAACGATTCCGCCCGTTCGGCTATGCGGCGGTAGGATTGATTGGATACGGCGTATGGAGCTGCTGGTGTTCACCGCCACCATCAATTCGATACTCGCCAAAGTCGGGGAAAGCGTTCTTACCAACGGCCAGGTCGGCGCGATCGCGCTGAACGGAGCAGCCTTGGGCTTCGTCGCTTTCCTTTTCGCAAAACTGCTCGACGTCAAACTCGGCAATCGCAAAACCGTTGCGATAATTCTGCTTATCGCGGAAATCGTCATTGCCATCATCGGCCTACTCATCATGATTCGCATGTTCAGCGTGCTTTACGCGGCGTGACGGCGAAGACGCGGAAAAGAGAGCGCAATATACATGTTCAGCATTCTGGAGATGTTCACCATCGGCGTCGGCCCCAGCTCGTCGCACACCGTAGGGCCGATGGTCGCGGCCAGCAGATTCGCTGCCTCCCTTGAACGTGACGGCATACTGAACCGGGTCGGCCGCGTGCGAACGGTACTGTATGGTTCGCTCGCCCTGACCGGTCTTGGGCACGGTACCGATCGCGCCACGGTGGCGGGCTTGGAAGGCAACGTACCGAAAACCGTCGATACCGATCACATGAGCAATATCCGTATGGAATGCGAGGCAGGCGGCGAGCTGATGCTCAACGGCACGCATCGCATCGATTTCGATTACGGACGCGATGTGTGATGGATGTATGGCACCGCATGGCGGCCCATCCCAACGGCATGCGATTCCAAGCCTTCGACCGGCAGAACAATCTCATCGATGAACAGGTCTGGTATTCCATTGGCGGTGGATTCGTCAGACAAGGCGACGCCGACGACCTGATGATCGGCATCCATGAGAAACCCCCTGCGGGAACGGCCTTCGCCGATCAGACCGACGATTCCTCAACCGATATCGATATGGACATGCCCTATCCGTTCACCACATGCGACGAACTGATCTCGCTGTGCGATGAACGTCACATGAGTGTGGCCGATGTGGTGTGGGCCAATGAGACGGCCATGCGGTCCGCCGTGCAGGTGCGCAGCGATTTGGACACTGTATGGCATGTGATGCGCCGCTGCGTGCAGCACGGTTGCAATACCAACCAAACCGTTCTGCCTGGCGGCCTTGACGTGCCCCGCAGGGCGCCAAAAATGTATGCAAGGCTCGCATCCAACAGCGACGTGCTCAAACGGGACGGCAGGCGCTCCGACGCCGTACTCGAATCATCGGACGCCGCATGGGTCGACCTGTTCGCATTGGCGGTTTCCGAGGAGAACGCGGCAGGCGGACGCATCGTCACCGCGCTACCAACGGTGCGGCTGGCGTCATTCCGGCGGTGCTCCACTATTATTGGCATTTCGTGGATCATGCGGATGAGGATGGTGTGGTGACGTTCCTGCTGACCGCAGGGGCGATTGGATACTTGTTCAAACGCAACGCGTCCATTTCCGGTGCCGAAGTCGGATGTCAAGGCGAGGTCGGCACAGCCTGTTCCATGGCCGCGGCGGGGCTGTGCGCGTGATGGGCGGCACGCCTCACCAAGTGGAGAATGCCGCGGAAATCGGTATCGAGCACAATCTGGGACTGACCTGCGATCCGGTCGGTGGTCTGGTGCAGATTCCCTGCATCGAACGCAACGCCATGGCGGCCAATACCGCCATCAACGCGGTCCGTATGGCCATGCTGGGCGACGGCACGCATATCGTGAGTCTTGACCAAGCCATCAAAACCATGAAGGACACCGGCGAGGACATGATGGCCAAGTACAAGGAGACGTCGAAAGGCGGTCTTGCGGTCAATGTTGTTGAATGCTAGCGATGGATGGTGCTAATCTTGGTGACACTGTGTTTTTTCAAGGAGGTTCACCATGGCATCTGAAATGCCTGTTGTCAATGCCGAATTCGGCGATCGCCCGACCATCGAATTCCCGACTGAGATCGCTCCCGCCGGCCTGAAGGTCGTGGAGCTCTTTGAAGGCAATGGCCCGATGGTCCGCCGTGGAGACACCGTCACCGTCAACTACCATGGTGTGGTCTGGGGCAAGGACACCCCGTTCGACTCCAGCTTCGACCGTCACCAGCCGGCCACGTTCGCATCGGTGTGGGACAGGTCATCAAGGGCTGGGATCAGACCGTTCCGGGACACAACGTCGGTTCCCGCCTGGTGGTGTCCATTCCGCCGGAGTACGGTTATGGCTCCCGTGGTGTTCCGCAGGCCGCATCGGCGGCGAGGACACGCTGGTGTTCGTGATCGACATCATCTCCACCCGCTGATTGACGGGTATCATTCTTCCAAGGTCAAGGAGGATAACATGGCCGAAGAAAAGACGATCCTGCTGACGCAGGAGGCGTACGACAAGATGAAAGAAGAACTCGCCTGGCGTGAGGGCGAGTACCGTGACGAGATTCTGTCCAAGGTCTCCGCGGCGCGTGCCGAAGGCGATTTGAGCGAGAACGGCGGCTATCAGGCTGCCCGTGAGGCGCAGCGCGTGAATCAGGGACGCATCGACGAACTGACCGTCAAACTGCGCAATGCGAAGATTCTGACTGCGCCCAAGGCCGGTGAGGTCGGTGACGGATCCCTAGTGACCCTTGAAGTCAACGGACGTGAAATGGTGTACGTGCTTGGCACGCGAGACCTGTCCATCGCCACGGATTACAGCATCATCAGTCCTGAATCGCCGATTGGCGCCGCCATCAATGGCGCTCATGCCGGAGATACGGTGACCTATACCGCTCCGAACGGCCGTGAGATTTCCGTGACCATCAAGGAAGCCAAGCCGCTCGCCTGACATACGTGTGACGAAAACAACAGCCCGTTCCTCCATCGCATTCGTACGATGAGGGGACGGGCTTATTTTGTTTTGTCCATGTGGGGTTGATTACGCCTTAGGGCCACAATTGCACGATCACCATGTAGATGGCCACCATGTGGCAGGCGTATCCCGCCACGGTTCCGGTATGGAAGATCTCATGGAAGCCGAACACCTTCGGCCAGGGGTCGGGCTTGCGCAGCGCATACACGATGCTCCGGCGATATAGCAGGCGCCGCCGGCACACAGCAGTATCACCACGGTAGTCCGGCATAGGGGGACATCCAGAACAATCCCATGAACGCGACGCCGGACACGCCGAAAATAATATAGACAAGAACATAAAGCCAGCGAGGCGCGCTGATCCAGATGACATGGATGATGAGCGCCACTGTGGTGCAGATCCACATGCCCGCGATGATGGAATCACGCCAGAATGGCGTGAGCGCGAAGGAAACGGGCGTATAAGTGCCGGCGATCAGCAAAAAGATGTTCATATGTCGATGCGACGGAGCACATCGGTAACCCGTGGTGACCAATCTCCCAGATGATAACAGGCGGAATTGCCGAACAGTACCAGCGAGCAGGTCATGAACACGGCGCACGCCCATTTGAGCCCGGTGCCATGAGCGAGGCAGATCAGCACGATGCCCGCGGCAAGAGCCAGGGGAGTGGCGATGGCGTGGATCCAGCCACGCAGGAGCGGCTTTGGCCTGCCATGCACGTCGAGTCTGATTTTGCGTTCGATTTCGGCGGGGACGATGCCTTCGATTTTTGCGGCATGGGCTTCGCCTTTGGCGATGGCACGTTTGGCTTTTGCATCCGCCTTGCGTCGAATGTTCTCGGCCTTATTGTGCGCCTTCACGCGAATGGTCTCAGCTTTCGCCTGCAGGGCCTGCTCGCGTGCTTCGGCGATGACCGCGCGTTTCGCTCGATTTCTGCGTTTGTAGGTTTCGCCATCGGATGCCTCCACTATAAGTTACGGAACCGTAACCTACGTTAGCGTAACCGTCGGATATGTCAATCGGCGTTTCCGCATTATACGTGGGCATATGGTATGCAACCTCGCCATTGATGCGTATTATGGTTGCATGGCTGATTTCTCACATATCCTGATGACCCGTCCGGATTTCGGTGACGACGATCGTGAATGGTTGCACCAGTTGGTGGCCGATTGGCAGGTGATTGCCGATTTGAGTTTCGCCGACTTGCTGCTAATCCTGCAGAACGGCGAGGGCAAGTACATCATTGCCGAGCAATGCCGTCCGTCCACGGTGATGAGTCTGAGAGCCGAGGATGTGGTCGGCAACGTCGTCCCGGAATCCCTGTGCGCCGAGCTTGACGCGGCCATGGACTCCGAATCGGTGTTCCGCTCCTCGAAACTGCGTACGGTCGGCAAGGCCAAGGTCTGCAACGTGTACGCCCCGGTGCGTCATAATGGCAAGACGCTTGGCTTGGTGGTCCGCGAGACCAACATGGCCACACGCGAATCGAACGGCCGTTATGAGTCCGAAAGCATCAGCGCCGGCAAACAGCTGTATGAGATGATTCCGCGCGGCCAGTTCCCGTACCGTAACCCGGTTATGAACCAGCGCCATAACGCACGTGTGGCGGATGGCTTCATCGTGCTCACCGTCGACGGCATCGTCCGATACGCGTCTCCGAACGCCATCAGCTGTTTCCGTCGTTTGGGATCGGTCAGCACCATGCAGGGGGAGTATCTGAGCGAGATCGGCACCAAACTGCTGCATGAGAACGATCCGGTGCTGGAAACGCTGCCATTGGTACTGAGCGGCAAAGCCGCGGTGGATTCCGAATTGGACGCCAACAAAGCCGCGGTGTCCATGCGCTCTCTGCCGTTGATGGACGCCAATGGTCGCGTGGGTGGTATCGTGCTGTGCCGTGACGTCAGCGAATTGCGCCGCCGCGAGAAGGAATTGCAGACCAAGGACGCCACCATTTCCGAGATTCACCATCGTGTGAAGAACAATCTTCAGGCGGTATCCGCGTTGCTGCGCTTGCAGGCGCGCAAGACCAAGTCCGAAGAGGTCAAAAAGGAGCTCAAGGAAGCACAGCGCCGCGTGCAGACCATCGCCATGGTGCATGAGGGATTGAGCCAGACCGCCGATGAGATCGTCGACTATGACAAGGTCATTTCCAACCTGCTTAAGATGGCCGTCGATTTGGCTACGATGCGCGACCAGCACATCGATGTCGATTTCGTAGGCAAATTCGGCATGATGCCGGCACAGGATGCCACGCCGCTATCGTTGGTGCTTACCGAACTGATCACCAATTCGGTGGAACACGGTTTCGAAGGACGTAAGGAAGGACATATCACGATTTCCGTGGGCCGCGGTGGCAATAACCTCAACGTGGTGGTGGAGGATGATGGCACCGGCTTGGCGGATGAGGAGCATGATGGCATGGCTCGCTCTTCCGGATCAGGGCTTGGAACACAGATCATCAACACGTTCGTCACCAATGATTTTGGCGGAACGGTGCATTGGGAGCCACGTCGCGGTGGTGGTACCCGTGTGGTGCTCGACATGAAACTGCGTGCCGCGCAAGATAACTGACCTCTAGAACTGGAATGGCATATGGAAGGGCCGGTCGGATTCCATCGAATCGACGGCCCTTCCATATGCCCTGAAAAGAATCAGACCTGCATCTGCATGGCCTGCGAGCGACGTGCACGCATCGCGCGCCGCTTGAGCGCGCGCCGCTCGTCTTCGCTCAGACCGCCCCAAACGCCGTAGTCCTGATTGGTGTCGAGCGCGCATTTCAGACACGCGTCAATCACCTTGCAGGTACGGCAAACGGCCTTGGCTTCTTCGATTTGCTGATAGGCGGCACCGGTGTTGCCGACCGGGAAAAACAGTTCCGGATCCTTATCCCGGCACGCGCTTGGCTCGCCAATCGAAAGCACTGCTCATGTAATCGCCTTCCTCTTGCCATAAGTGGCGTTCTATCCGTTATTTAGATAACCACGAATCGGATGATTTTTCAAGACTTTTTCGCAAAAGAAGCCAAGTTTTTTTTAGAATCCTTGGAATTCCGCGCATTGCACGGGACATGCCCGTGCTTGTTGGATGAAGACCCCACGCCCGGCAATGGCATAGTCATCGACGCCGAAACCGTCGAGAACCGCGCTGGGAATCCCCATCATCACATCGGTGGCTCTCTCTCCGCAAGGAAACGCAACACGTGTGAGGCAACGTTCAAGTAGGGTGCTTTGCGGCTTTTCCACAGCTGCGATTACCGTGACGGACGGATCGGCGAGTGCGGTCTTGAGCTTATCGGCTTCGGGCATGGCTGCGAAAGGGAGAGCAATTCGTCGGCGTCATCCACGAACCATATGGTGCGTTCGTGCTGCGGCGATGTTCTGCCGTCGTCGGTGGTCCATTCGCTGTTCGTCTTGCGTGTGAACCGGATGGTGCAGCGACCGGATTCATAGAGACGGCTGGCGCAGCAGAGCAGCAGATTGGTTTTGCCGCTTCCGCATGCGCCAATCACGGCGATGTTGCCGTGTCCTACGTCAAGGAATGCGGTGGAGATGAGTACACCGTCGTCGCTCAAAGCAAAAGGCACATGGTGCCATGCCTCTCGCTGTGGCGCCGTCAAATCGTCTTTGCCTGCATGTGGTGCGAGCGGCGCGGAGAACAAAGGGGAGGGATTGGTGGTGCCGCTGAATGCCGATGCGGTGTTGATGGCATGCACCAAGGAATCAATGTCATGGACCGCGCTGCAGCGGAAAGGAACAGTGCGTTGACCGTCATGACAGTAAGCGGCACCGGGGAAGGCCGGTGGAATCAAAGCTGCATCCTTGGTGCCGATCAGTTCATTCGATTGCATTTGGTCGGTGACGCGTAGGCAGATGCTCAGCGATATGTTGGCCTTCATATCGGCATGGACCTGACCCATGGGATTTTGCGTGCATACGATGAGATGCATACCCAAAGAGCGTCCGAGCGACGCCAATCGATTGAGTCGCTGCATATAGTCGGGTAGACGGTCGCGCAATGCATGGAATTCGTCAATGACCACCACGAGCCGTGCAGGGGGATGGGAAAGCTGGTCGAATCTGGAAACGCGTTCGGCACTTACCAAGGCTCCCTGCGTGCCAATTCTTGTTCTATGGCGTTCAGCGCACGGACGGCATGGGCGAGGTCAAGATCGCAGACGTTGCCCACGGTATGCGGCAGACGCTCCAAAGCGTTGAAGGTCGATCCTCCTTTGAAATCCAGAAAGACGAAATGGAGGGTTTGAGGACTATGCCGAATCGCCAATGCCATGCACCAACTGATCAGCAGTTCGGATTTCCCCGAGCCTGTGGTCCCCGCGACCATGGCATGTGTCCGATGATGCCAGATCTATATGGAATATGCCATGTTCTGACATGCCGATGCCGTTCGTTGGGGAACGGACAAGCCAATTACGCACGATGGTGCGCCATATGAGCGGGTCGTTGTCCAGGCCATGCAGATGCTCAAAACTTATGGACGGCATGTCGGCGAAAAGCTGAGCATGGTCGATTTCGTTTCCGTTATGATGCGTTGGAACCGGCGAATCGCTTCCAGTAATGGTGTTGCTGTTCGTTTCTTCATGCCTGACGCGCATGATCATGGTGATGAGCATCAATGCGCTGCCGAGCAGACTCGGAGCGAGCATCGCCGCATAGAGCCAATGACGTTGCATACACATGACAATCAGCATGATGAGCTGCGCCAGCAAAGGCGCGCTCCAACTCAATACAGTGAGATGTTGTTCGCTTATACGGTGAGGGGCCTTTTTGTTCATACGGCCAGCATGGGCAAGAGCGGCGGCATGCCGCAAGCCAATATGAGGGTTGTGGTCGGAGGATGTGGGTTATCCACATCCTCCGGCGTGTCGTCAGTTTTGCTGTTCGGCCAGCGTGCCCACGGTCCTGCGGAATGCGTGCCGTGTGAGAGTTCGGAGAAAAGCTGGATGTTCTTCGCGTCATTCAGCAGAACGCACGATCCGACCCCATCGACGTAATAGTCCGGATCGGTCCAATACACACTTCCCGAAATGCCATCCTTGCCTGAGGCGCTTTTGAAAGCCAACGCCATCCGAAGCAGAGAGGAAGTCGATGCTTTCTCATCCACGGTTACGGAGCTCAACGCCGCTGCGGCGACCTTTTTGGTCTTGTTGAAATTCGTGAGCGTCTGTTTGGAAGCGCCCTTCTTGACGATGGCGTTGATCACCTGGCGCTGACGTGCGGCACGGCCGAAATCGCCTTGCACATCGGCATATCGCATACGGGAGAACGCCAAAGCGGTGTTGCCGTCCACGGTGTGGCATCCGGCGGTCCAGTTCATACCCGAATAAGGGTCATTCACATTCTGGTCGTAGCATAGGTCCACGCCTCCCAAGGCATCGACCACTTTGACGAGTCCGCCGAAGCGGACCATTGCCACATGGTTGATTTTCTGGCCGGTGATGTCCTCCACCTCGTTGACCAACTGTTTGCGGCTGTACAGCTGCGCCACGGCGTTGATCTTCATATAGCTCCCATCGATTTCCACCAGGGAATCGCGAGGAATGGAAATCAGCGAGGACGATCCTGTCTTCGGCTTGGTGAGTACAAGAATGGTGTCGGTTCTGAAACCTTCGACGTCGCCGGCGTCTCCGATGGTGCCCTCACGTTCGTCGGAGCCAAGAATAAGCCAGCTTTCGCCGGCGGTGTCCGCTTTGGATGTCAGCCAGGTCTGTTTGTTGAGCTGGTCATCGACCCAGTTCCAAGCGGAGAATACCCCTATTCCCAGTGCGAGAATCAGTACAAGGAAAATGGAAAGGACGATACGTCCGACGCGAGGTCTTCTTTTTGGCACGGAAGCCGTCGCTGGAGAGGATGGAACAGATCGGAGCGCCGTGGAGACGGAGGATGACCCCCGGAACTGCTGCGTTGGATTGGCCGTGCGGGTATGTTCTGGAGCGAAGGACACCGGAGATGATGAAGGGTTTCTTCTTGTCTCGCTCGTTGCCCGTGCCGCAGGCTGGAAGCTTTGCGGAACCGAGGAAGAAGGACGCGCCGTGCGTTTGGCCGGTTTTACAGATGATGCATGGTCAGAACGTTTCGCCGGTGCGAAACTCGCTGGCTGGCTCGGTGCGCTTTGCGAGCGGGAGGAATCCGTGGACGGCATGGTTTTTTTGCGTCCTGATGACGGAATGAAACTTGGTGGCACGCTCGTAGGCTCTTTTGCTCCTTTGCCTTCACTCATGGTTCCTCCAAAAAGATTCGTCCCTGCGTCATACGTTGAAAGGGGACGTGATTGCGTGGTCTACGTCAGTTCTTTGCCGGAACGGCACATACGGTCGCATTAAGGTATCGATCCGCAAGGCCGATATACTGGCCCGTGGTCGCGTCATGAATGGAGCCGTCATCCGGGTCGACGGTGCCGCCAGTGCTTGGATCGACCAACGTGCCGTCGGATTTGGTGATCAGTCCCGTGACGGGATCGGGAGTCTCGGCAGTGGTGTCCGACTGGTTGCTGTCGGTCGTGCCGGAATCGTCGGAGCTGGCTGAATTATCTGAACTGGTGTCGGAGGAGTCGCCCGAGTTTGAATCGGCGGTATCGAAAATCGGCTTGCCCGCTCGCATCTTCTCCCAGAGATTGTCGCTTCGTCGGTCCAGACGGAACGGTTGGGGTCGGACGGTGCTGGGACCACGGGGACGGTCTGGGTCTGCAGGTTGGTCATGGTGAAATTCTTCAGGCTCATGCAAGTCCCGCCAAAGCCGCGGTATCAGCCATGCCTTGGGATATGTTGAGCGATTTCAGCGCGGATTTCGCCAGCTGGTACAGCTGCGCGGTATCAGTGAACAGATTCTTGCTGAGCGCCTCGCTCATCAGCTGCTTGATGAGATACTGCTGACGTGTGGTACGCGAGGTGTCGGATCCGTCTCCTATGCCGTGACGGATCCGGGCGTACTGCGTCGCCGCAACGCCGTCAAGATGGTGCATGCCCTTGTCGAGATTGAGTCCGGTGTACGGGTCGTTGACGTTCTGCGGAATGCACAGGTCCACGCCGCCGACTGAATCAATCATCTTGACCAGGCCGGCGAAGTCCACGACGATGAAGTTCTGAATATTCAACCCGGTGAGACTGTTCACGGCGTTCAGCGTGCAGCTGGCTGCCGAGGAGAGATCTCCGCCGGTTTTGTAGGCACCTGCGAAGATGGAATTGAACATGACGTTATACTGTGCGGGAATCGTGCCCTTCGACGTTTCGCACTGAGGCACGTCCACCAGGGAATCTCGTGGAATGGAGACCAGGTTGATTTCCTTGCGGTCGGCGGAGATCTGCACAATCATGGCGGTGTCGGCCTGATGGTTGCCGATGACGTCATCGAAACTGCCTCCGATGGCTTGGTTCTCCGCGCCGTCACGGGAATCCTGTCCGATCAGCACGAACTCGATCGGCTTGCCGGAGTTCGGATCGATGATGGATGCGTCCGTATTCAGGGAACCCTGGCCGATCACGTCGACCGAATTGTTCTTGATGATGCCATTGACGTCCATCCAAGTAGCGGCAGCTGCAGTGCGACGAACACCAGAGTCGCGGCGATTGCCGCGGCGACTGCGGTCCTGACGTGATGCTGCACGCGATATCCCAGGCTGTGACGTGGTTTCGCATCCTGAAGACCATTGATGTTAGGAAGCTTATTGCCGGTTGATGACGTTGCCACGGTGTTGCCTTCCTGATTGAGATGCGCGTTTGACGCAATGCTTTTAGAACCTACCACTATCCAAATGGGCAATTATAGGGTTAATGGCCGATTTTCACCGATTCTGCGACTGTAGACCCCAGATTGGGCTGAACTTTAGCATGGATTTTCTGAAATATAGGCATTGACACGGGGAAACTTGACAAAATTACATTGCGTGTGTGTAATTTGAAGCGGTGTGAAAGTATGCGCATAAAAGGTGCGCACACAATTATGGGAGGACTCATGTGGGGCGTGACTGATGAGTCTTCTGAGAATCCGCTTGCTGAACTGTGGGGTTTGTTCAAGCGGGATGATGACGTGTCTTGGCAGCACAAAGCGCTGTGCTCGCAGACCGATCCCGAAGCATTCTTCCCGGAAAAAGGCGGTTCCACCAGGGATGCGAAGAGGGTTTGCGCCCAGTGTGAAGTCCGTGAACAGTGTCTGAAATGGGCCATCGACCATGATGAGCGTTTCGGCATCTGGGGCGGTATGAGCGAGCGTGAGCGTCGTCGCTACAAAAAAGAGCACAAGGAACGGGCTTGAAGGCATGGTGCGTCCCGTGCGTACACTTAAATTATGAATTCTAACGCCAGCAGCGATATCCAGACAATCGTGACCGATGTGCTGAACAGCAGACCGTATACGCATCGGCAGGACGTCGATATGTCCGTGGCTGCGGTGATCACCGCGCAGCATGACCTTCGATTCCTCGCTTCTACCGTTGGAGCGGTGCTTGCGCAGCGCATGCTTCCAGGAATGATCGTTATCGCCGATTGCACGGGGCAGATCGAGCAGCCATGCAGATGACCTTCGATGTCATTCACTCATCACAGGATGTGCTTACGGAAGTGCCGGAAGCCAAAACGGTGAGGGTCATTCTGGTGGGAGTGAAGCAGGCGGCGTCCTTCATGGACGCTGTAACGCGTGCGATGGATCAGATCGGCATTGATGCCGGCATCCGCGCGTTGTGGACCTTGCATGACGATTCGCGGCCGGCGGATGACCGGTGCTTCGAGACATTGCTGGATGCGTGGAGAAACACGCCGACAGCCGCGCTGCTCGGTGCCAAGCAGTTGGATTGGCAGGCGAAGAACCTGCACAATGTGGGTTTGTATGCCGGGCACCATGATGTCGTTTCCTTGGTGGTCGACGGCGAGCCTGACCAGGAGCAATATGACGGGCGTCAGGATGTGCTGTCGGTCTCCCTATCGGGCGCGTTGGTGCCGTTGGCTACGTTGCGTGCGTTCGAAGGGGCTGACCCCTGGTTCGGCACCTTCGCGGAATCCACGGACTGTGCCGCCGCATATGTCTTGGCGGTGGGCGTGTCGTAGTGGTTCCCCAGGCTCGCATCGCCCACAGAAGAGCCCGATTCGAAGGAATCCGTTCCAAGAACGGGCGCCCTGTGGAAGACGAGGACGGTCGCATCGATCCGTATCTTGCCGTACGCGAGGCGAATGCCAAATACGCGTACACTGACATGCACCGTTCATGGTGGCCGTTGCTTTGGCTGTGGTCCATCATCCAGTCGTTGGGATTGGCCGTGCTTTGCTTGGCGCGCAAACAGCCGTATCATGCATGCTGCGAGCTGGCGATGCCGTGGCGTGCGCTGCTGCGTCTGCGGGGTGCTTGGCGCGCCCATGCGCGGTTGCGCAGGCAAAGCAAGGTCACGCTTAAATCGCTATCCACGCTGTCTGCGAATCATCGGCAGGTCAGGGAATGGCTCGACCGTCGCCGTGCGTTGCGCGACCAGAGGGATGTCGTGCTGCTCAGTCCTCTTGAGAAGGACCATCTGCGTAAACGGTTGCTGCGTAGATGGGGATTGGCCTTCGGCGCGGCGCTGATTGCCGGCATATGGATAGTCGTGCTGTATTGGGACGTGCTTCGTTCCGTATGTTCGGGTGCGTCGATGTATTCCGCACAGCTGTTGCCCACGGGCGCGAGCTTCACCCAGTTGCTTCATACCGCGACCACGTCATGGTCGTATGCCTCAGGCACGGGCATCAGTGCGCCTAACGCGCCATGGCTGTTGGTGCTTGCGCTGCGTCGGTGCTCACTGGTGGACATGTTGCCGGAGCTGTCGGACTGATGTTCTTCCTTGCAGCCCCGCTCATGGTGTTTTCCTTCTGGGCGCTGGCCGGCATCTTCACCCGCTCGGATGCGGTGCGCTGCGTGGTCGCGTTGGCGTGGTTCGCGTTGGCGTTGTCCATGGGACTTTATGATGACGCGGATGTCACGATGCTGACGGTCATGGTGTTTCTTCCGGCCGCTTTCGCCTTCTCGTTCCGTGCGGTCGGCATGTATCGGACGGAGGATCTGGTCAATCCCCACGCGTCGGTCCAGGCGGCGGCGGTTGCGGCGCTGTGTTTCATTCCGGTCGTCGCCGCGCAGCCGCAGTTGTTGCTGCCGCTGATGCTCACCTTCCTGGGATTCCTGCTGTTCGTCCGCTCCCATAAGCCCGCGTTGCTGCTGATTCCGCTTCCGGCGGCGTTCGTATGCGCGCCGACGTTGGTCAATGCCGTTCGTTTCGCTTCCGACGGTACATGGCGTCAGCTGTTCGGCAGCGTCATGCTGCCCTCCTCCACGCATGATGGCAAACCGGTCGTCGCGAATCTGTCCGATCTGTTGCTGCGGGTGTTCGGCATCGGCGCCGACGGTGGCGCATGGCGGTATGTGGCGGTTTCCATGCTGGCGTTGATCGTATTGCTGGCCGCGGTGTCATTGGTGTTGCCTTTCGTGCTGCGCGTGTCCCGTATGATGTGGATCGCCGTGTTCGCGGGATTGGCGACGGCCTTGCTGTCCGCGGCGATTGCGGTGGCCGTCGATGTGGATGGTCCGGTCTCCGGTTCCATGCTTCCGGGAACACATATGCGATGATGGGCTTGCTCGCCTGCATCTGCATGATGTCGGGCGGCGCGGTTCGACGTTTCGTCATGCTGAGACAGCATGAGAAGACCGGCGCCGTCGAAATCGAAGGACGCGGCTCGAAGGCAGTGTCGATTGCCTCGCATGTGGGTCGTGCCGTATTGGTTTGCCTGCTGGCCGTCTCCGTCGTGGCCTGTGCGGGATTCAACTATGTCGAATGCGATCACAGCCAGGTAAAGACAGCGATGCTGGACTGCCGATGGTGGCGACCGATTTCCTTGGGCAGGATGATGCACGTCGCGTGCTTGCCTTGCGTGCCGATAGCGCCGAATCGGTCAGCTACAGTGTGATGCGTACCGGTCGTGGCGACTTGATTGACAGCTCTCCCGCGCAACGCGTCGAAGTGGTTTCGGGACGTTCCGACGGGTCCAGCAGAACCATTGCGCAGGATTGCGCCCAGTTGCTGGCCAATGCCGATTCCGATGCCATCAACGAGCTTGGCAAGTTGGGTTTCGGCGGCATTTACGTTATCAAGCAGAACGGCGACAAAGCGCAGCGAGAGGCCTCGAACCAGCTCAATTCGAACATTGGAGCCTCCGACGGGACACAGAATGTCGTCAGTCTGGATAATGGCACGTATTATCGTTTGACGGTTCAGGATCTATCCAAGCAGCATATCGATCGAAGCGGGCTTGATAAGGCCGGCTCAAGTGTGTGGCGTCGTTCATGGCTGTGGTGCATGGGCGTCGTTCTTGTAGCGTATTGCCTGGTGGCGCTTCCGCGCATTCGTCGTCAGGGTCTGGAGGAAGCATGAGCAGACATTCTCGTCCCAATACGCCTTTGCGTATTGCGCTTGCCGTAATCTCGGTGTTGCTCATCGTGGTCCTGATGGCCGTGACGCTCATATACCGGCCATCATGGCTGCATGTGGACACGCCCACGGTGGAACGCTCCTCGGTGGGTCGTACCGTCAGCCCCCGGCAGCGGCAGACGTACTGCCCGTCTCGCATGACCATTGCCGATACCGATGCCTATGGAGATAGCGAATACCAGGCATCCAACGGCAATATCGCGTCTTCCGCGAGATACGCCGCCTTCGGTTCGGTGTTCCATTCATCCGTCGCCTCGATGGGAGCCGACATGACGGCATCCGTGTCGATGCTGGACAAAAAAGACGACTCGTCCGATGACATCTTTGTGGCTTCCGGCAATGTCGATGACGGCTCCCGATTGCAAGACACGCGTCTGCTGACGGCTTCGAACGGTACCGGCGCGGTTTCCTCAGTGATGTCATGGGCCACGGACGGTGATTTGAAGGGCGTATCAGCAGCCTCCTGCGTCGTGCCGGCGCTGAAACAGGCGTTCCTGCTTTCCGGTACGAAGACCGGCTTGACGCAACAGCTTGTTGTGGCCAATCCCTCCGCCAAGGACACATCGGTGACCATCAGAATCTGGGGCTCCGACAAATCCGGCGCGCTGGCGCTCTCCACCGGATCGACGCTGACCGTGGCCTCAGGCAAAGAAACGGTACTGAATCTTTCCGCAGCTGCTTCCGGCCAAGACGCGCTGTATGCCACGGTGACTGGAACTGACACTCCTGTGGCCGCAATCGTCCGCACCGTCTCCATGGACGGATTGACCCCAAGGGGATCGGATTATGCGCTTCCGAATAACGCTTTCGCGAAATCTCTGGCCCTCTACGGCTTGAATGGCGGAGATCATGCGACACTGTACCTGTATACGTCCCGCAAAACGGATGTCACCGTATCCTGATCGACTCCAAGGGGGCACAGCAGACCAATCAGCAGGAGCTGAAGGCGAACCGCGCGTCCGCCATCGATCTTGGAGACGTTCCAAAATCCGCTACCGGCATCGCCATAGCCGCTTCCGAACCGGTGTCTGCCACGGCGAAGATTTCAGACGATGGCCCCGATGGACAATCCGATTTCGCCCTAGTCAATGCGTCCGCTCCGGCGAAGATCTCCGCCATCGCGGTTCCTGACCAATCCACCGCGACGGTAGGCTTCGTCAACACCGCGGATGAGGATCGGACAGCGATCATGACGGCTTACGACACGGACGGCAAACAAGTGGACAGGCGTGAAATCGCCATCCGTCCCTCGGCTTCGACGTCGGTGCGCATCGCCGATATTAATGATGGCGATGTCGCCGCCATCCGTTTGAAGGATCCCGCCCAAGCCGTGGTCTGGAATCTTCGTGTCGGACAGAAAGATGTGTCCGGTGCGAAACTCGCCGGACTTGCCATCATCGGCGCCGTCGATTTGAAGGAGGCCAGAGAGCAGGTCTGGGCGAATCAGGATATGACTGTTGTCCGTTGAAAGTCACATGCCCCAATCAGGATCTATTTCTTCCGGACGGCGTCCGTAGATTTCCGCCAGACGTGAGACCACCTCGTCCCTGATTGCGAATTGCAGGTCCATACGGTTACGGGCATGCGATTGCAGCGGCATGCGGTACAGCACGATACGGGGTGGAATGCCGTGCCCGGCGGGAAATGACTGCGATCCAAGATGCGGAACGTCCTCCCAAGGCGCGGGATCGGATGGCGGAACATCCTCCACAGCGAATTGGACCGGAGCTATGAGCTCAGGCCATGCCCCGTTGAGTCTGCGGATTTGCGCCACCAGCATATCGTCGAACATACCGCTTCTGGTACGGTACCGGGGCAGTCTGGTACCAAACATGGGCGTACGCGTGCCACGTCCATGGCGGTTGCGGTATATCGGGGTCTCCCAAGGCATCTGTTGCATGGTTTCTACCTTATCAGGCTTATTCGAAACATGCGATACCATGGTATGGGCTGCTCGACAAGGGGAGAAATGATCATGGCGGATATTTCCGTACCTTATTGGAACATCGTTGATGTCAACATGCTGTGCGAAGGCGCGCGGCTGATTGGGTTTGACCTCGACAACACGTTGGCGCGGTCCAAGAAACCTATGAAAGCGGACATGGCCGAATGCTTCTCTGCATTGACATCATTGATTGACGTCGCGGTGATCACCGGCGGCAAATACTCGTTGCTGCAAAGTCAGGTGGTGGACAGGCTGTCCGACCATGCCGACAAGTCGAAACTTCACCTCATGCCGACCAGCGGAACCCGCTACTACCGGTGGGACGGGCAACGGTGGGGGAAAGTGTTCTCCCACGATCTAAGCGACGAGGACCGTGCCAAGGCGAAGGAATCGCTGGAACGGAATGCTCGTGAGCAAGGCATTTGGGCCACTCATGTCTGGGGCGAGCGCATCGAGGACAGAGGCAGTCAGATCACCTTTTCCGCATTGGGGCAGCTTGCCCCCGTCGAGGCAAGGAGCTTGGGACCCCACCAACGAGAAGAAGAACCGATTGGCCTGTGCGGTTGCTGCCGAACTACCGAATCTTGAAGTAAGACCTGGAGGCTCCAGCAGTGTTGATATCTCGCAGCGTGGCGTCGATAAGTCGTTCGCCGTCCGTGAACTCGCGGATATTCTCGATATCGAGGTCGGCCAGATCGTGTTCATCGGAGACCGGATGGAACCCGACGGCAATGATTATCCCGCGGCGAAGGCCGGCACAAGGCTGTCAAAGTGAACGGTCCCGCGGATACCGTGAAATTATGCGGCGAGATCATTGCCAGATTGTCCCGATGACGGAGCCGGCGTGAATCTGATGGCGGGTTCATTCGCGCATATGGCGAATCTGTTGTTCCCACGAGGCTGTGCGGGATGCGACAAGCCTGATGACGTGTTGTGCGATGCCTGTCTTGCGTCATTCGACTGCGAACTGTCCCAACCATTGGAAACGGCTGAGATGGGTCGATGGTTCGCGTGCGGATGGTATCGGGGTGCCGCCAGACAGTCGATTCTGGCATGGAAAGACCACGGAGACGAGGAATGCGACCGTCCGTTCTCGGATGCGTTGTGCAGGCTTGCGGAACGCGCCGGTGTGATTGACGCCATGGATGGCGTTCGTGAGATCTGCGATACCATACTGGTCGTTCCCGCGTCGTCGTCGATTGCTTCCATGCGTCAGCGCGGACGACGGCACATGATGCCGCTGGCAAAACGGTTGTCGGCGTTTCTACGGTGCCGGACAGGTTTCCGCGTACAGGTATGCGATGCGTTGACGAACAAAGGAATCAAAGGCAAATCCGTCGAGACCAAGGGCACGGAACAGAGGCGCAACGCCTTAAGGGGCATGTCATGGTTCGTCCGGGCGTCACCCTTCAAAACAAGGCGGTGATTCTGGTGGATGACATCGTCACCTCTGGAGCACCATGCGTCGTTGTGTTGACGCTCTAACTTCACAGGGAGCTTTGGTCATTACCGTGCTGGCGTTGGCACACACTCCGGCCGGCAGACCTTTGACGGCGTAAATCGTCACTCGTCATCGGAAATGTGATATTTCGGCAAAGTGATTTCGAAATCGGCGCCGCGCGGATCATCCACCACTCGTACCGTGCCGCCATGCAACTGCGCCGCCCATCGGGCGATTGACAGTCCAAGACCGGTTCCTCCCGATTCGGTACCTGGTCCCGTCTTGCCTTTGACGAATCGACGGAAGATATCGGACCGCGCTTCTTGGGGAATCTGCGAGCCGAAGTTGACGACATTCGTCACAATCGTGCCGAAATCCTTGTTTTCATGCGCTTCGATGAGCACCGCGGTATTGTCTGCGGAGTGTTTGAGCGCATTGGCGATGATATTGGTGAACAACTGGCGCAGACGATCCTGATCGCCTTCCATTTCGATGTCGTCGGGCACGTGGATTTCGATATTGTGGGCATGCCCGGCATCGGCGATTTCCAACGGTTCCACGGTTTCGTCGATGAAATCCGCGAAATTGAATTTATCGATCTGCAGGCTCGCCGCACCGGCTTCCATGCGGGACAAATCAAGCAGAAACGCGATCAGATCCGACAAACGGTGCGTTTGGTTGAGAATGCTTTCCAGATTCGATGGGGTCGGTTCCACAACGCCGTCGGCCATGTTCTCGACCATGGCCTGCAACGCGGATACAGGCGTACGCAGCTCGTGGCTCACATTGGCTACCATGTCCCGTCTCATCTGGTCGGCATGCTGCAGTTCCTCCGCCATCTCATTGAAAGACAAAGCCAGCTGTCCGACTTCGTCGCGGCTGTTGGCATCGACATGCACCCGGACGGTGTAGTCGCCGTCCGCCATAGCTTCCGCGGCATCCCGCATCTCGCGCAGGGGAGAGGTGAGTCCTCTAGAGAAGAAATAGGTGATGCCCAAAGCCACGGCAAGGGTGATCGGCATGGCTATCCACAGGCTCAATCCGACTTTGAGCAGGAACCAAGCATGATGAATGCGATGATGGTGGAAATGGTGATCAGCACGCTCAATTCCATTTTGAGCGAAGAGAACAAACCAATAGGGCGTTCGGTATCCAACGGATTGACCGAACGCCCTGGTTTTGAATCAGTGGTACGCATACCACCAAATCTTAGCGCATCATACTATTCTTCCGGCGGTTCGAACGCGTAGCCTACGCCATGCACGGTTCGAATGGTCTTCGAACCCAGCTTATGACGTAGCGCCTTGACATGCGAATCCACAGTACGGGTGCCGGACGCATCCACCCAATCCCACACTTCCTCGAGCAGCTTCTCGCGAGTGAGCACGGACTTCGGCTTGCGGGCCAAAGTGGCCAGCAAATCAAATTCCGTTGGGGTCAAATGCACCTGCTCCCCATTGACGGTGACGATACGCTGGGCCGGATCGATGACCAGAGAGCCGAAATCAAGCAGTTTCTCGTTTTCGGAGTTCTTGGCGATGACCTTCGCCCTGTCCACACGACGAAGTAGCGCCTTGCACCGGGCGATGAGCTCGCGCATGGAGAACGGCTTGGTCATGTAATCGTCGGCTCCGGCACCAAGACCGATGACCTTGTCGGCCTCGTCGTCTCGCGCCGTCAGAATCAGCACAGGCACAGGACGTTCAGCCACGATGCGCTTGGTGGCCTCAAGACCATCCATCACGGGCAGCATGATATCCATGATGACCAGATCCGGACGGAGCGTGGAAGCGGCCTGGACGGCGCTGGCGCCGTCGGAAGCCACGCGCGCGGTCCAACCCTCCGCAGTGATGCGCTGCGCGATGGCGGTGGCCAAGGTCGGTTCATCTTCGACCACCAGAACGGTACGTGGAATTACTGTGGATTGTGCTGATGAATTGAGCATAGCGTTCCGCCTTTCTCAGAGTTCCGGCTTCAAGAATACTGCTCCCAGTGCCGGAACGGTGATTTTCGCGGACCAATCACGGGAATGATACTCACCCTTGACCGCCTTGAAGGTGCCGTTGTGAATATCGGAACCGCCGTACTTCTTATCGTCCGTGGTCAGCACTTCGGTCCACTTGCCGCCCTTGGTGAGCGGAACCTGGTAATCCTCCCATGCCTCGCCCGAGAAGTTCACGACAACGACCATCTGCTCGTCATCCTTGCCGATACGCACGAAGCTGAGCGTGTTATGGTCGGCGTCATCGCTGGTCAGCCATTGGAATCCGGCAGGATCGAAGTCCTGGCTCCACAATGCGGGAGACGCCTTGTACAGGGTGTTCAGGTCGGCGACGAGCTTCTGCACGCCACGGTGGTCAGGCCAATTGAGAGCATCCCAATCCACCGAACCGTCATGATCCCATTCGCCGTACTGCGCCACCTCATTGCCCATGAAGGAGAGCTTTTGCCCGGATGGGCCCACTGGTAGGCGAACAGCGCGCGCACGCCGGCATAGCGCTGCCAGTCATCGCCCGGCATCTTGCCGAACAGCGAGCCCTTGCCGTACACGACCTCGTCGTGGCTGATCGGCAGCACATAATGCTCCGAGTATGCGTACACCATGGAGAAGGTGATCTCGTTGTGGTGCCACTTACGGTTGATCGGCTCCTCGTGCAGATACTGCAGGGTGTCGTGCATCCAACCCATGTTCCACTTGAGGCCGAAGCCCAAACCGCCGGCATCGGTCGGTGCGGTGATGCCGGGATACGCGGTGGATTCCTCGGCGATCATCATGATGCCCGGATTGTTCTTGTACGCGGTCGCCGTGGCTTCCTTGAGGAAGTCGATGGCCTCGAGGTTCTCTCGTCCACCGTAGATGTTCGGATGCCACTGGCCCGGCTTGCGGCTGTAATCCAAGTACAGCATCGAGGAGACCGCGTCCACGCGCAGCGCGTCGATATGGTACTCGTCCAGCCAGAAGCAGGCGTTGGCCACCAGGAAGTTGCGCACTTCGCGGCGTCCGAAATTGAACACATAGGTGCCCCAATCCGGATGCTCGCCACGGGTCGGGTCCGGATCCTCGTACAGAGGCGTGCCATCGAATCTGCCAAGGGCGAACGCGTCCTTCGGGAAATGCGCCGGAACCCAGTCCATGATTACGCCGATGCCGGCCTCGTGCATCTTCTCGACGAGATACTTGAAGTCGTCAGGGCCGCCAAGGCGCGAATCAATCGCGTAATAGCCGGTTACCTGATAACCCCACGAGCCGGAGAAGGGATGCTCGGCCAGCGGCATGAATTCCACATGGGTGAAACCTTCCTTCTGGACGTAGGGGACCAGCTTGTCGGCCAGTTCGCGATAGTTCTTCACATCCTTGCGCCAGCTAGAGGCATGGACCTCGTAGATGCTGACCGGACCGTTGTGCGGGTCGGTCTTGGCTCGCTGGTCCATCCAGTTCTCGTCATGCCACGCATGGACGGAGTCGACGACGATGGAACCGGTGCGCGGCGGGATCTCATGCGAACGCTCCATCGGATCGGCCTTCATGACCCATTCGTTGTTGGCGTTGAGGATCTCGTACTTGTAAATCGTTCCCGTTTCGACACCAGGAATGAACAGCTCCCAGACTCCAGAGGAGCCCAGTTCACGCATGGCGTGGATGCGTCCGTTCCAGCCGTTGAAATCTCCCACCACACGTACCGCATGGGCATTCGGAGCCCACACGGTGAATGCGGTGCCCACCAGCTGTTCGCCCTTGACGCCGTCATTGGAGCCCAACGGATCGTCATAGCGCAGCACGCGCGCTCCCAAAGCCTCCCAAAGGCGCTCATGGCGTCCCTCGCCAAACAGGTACATGTCCAAATCGCCGATGGTGGGCAGATAACGGTACGGGTCGTCGGACACCACGGTGGAACCGTCTTCATATTCGGTGCTGATGCGATAATCGGGCACGCCGAAGCCGTCATCGGTCTTGATGGCCGGAATGAGTGCCATGAAAACGCCATTGTGTTCATGCACCGCCTGGGTCCGGGCATTTTCGGTGATGATCGTCACGGATTTCGCCAACGGACGAAGCACGCGGATCGTGACGACATCCTCATGCTCGTCGGGACCGAGATGCCCGCCGAGCACCTCGTGTGGATTGTAGAACGTACCGTTGCTTACTGCATCCAGGTCGCCCTGTGCAACAGGAACGGCAACGCTATCTTCTTTGATCTTGGATTCTGTAGCCATGGGAAAAGTGTAAGCATGAAATGCTTGAAAATTGGCCCGTGTCGCGTCTTTTTTGGTTTTTTTAGGCAAGTCCAACCCTGATGGCACAATAATTCGGGTTTTGTGTAAGCTTTTCACGGAGGATTCATGGGTTACAAGGTCGGCGACATGGTCGTCTATCCGCGTCACGGCGCAGCGAAGGTGGAGGCCATCACCGAGCGAACGGTCAAGGGTGTGACCCGAGAATATCTGCAGCTGTCGGTGCTGTCGTCCGACGGCTGGTCATCAATGTTCCGGTGGAGAACGCCAAGAAAGTGGGTGTCCGAGACATCGTCGGCGCCAAGGAGGTCGCGAAGGTCTTCGAGATTCTGCGTACTCCGATCATCGAAAAGGAAATGAACTGGTCCCGCCGGTACAAGCTGAACGTTGAGAAGATCGCCACCGGCGATGTGAATAAAATCGCCGAAGTCGTGCGAGACCTCGCCCAGCGTGATGTCGACGAGCATGGGCTGTCCGCCGGTGAGAAGCGCATGCTCACCAAGGCTCGCAGCATCCTGACTTCCGAGATCGCGTTGTCGGAGCATCTTGATGAGAATGAGGCCCAGCGTCTGCTTGACGTGAACCTTGGTTATGAACCGCCGCGCCCTGGCGACGAGGATCATCACACCGAAGCTCCTGAAGAGGCGGCCATGGACACTTTGGCGCGCGTCGAGGCGGAGAACAAGAAGTCCAAGAAGAAGTAAGGGAATTTCCATGCGTATCGGTCAGGGATTTGACGCCCATCGATTCGCGTCCCATGATGCAGGCAAGCCGTTATGGCTTGCCTGTTTGCGTTGGGATGGTGACGGCATCGAAGGTGATTCGGACGGTGATGTCGCAGCCCATGCGTTGATTGACGCGTTGCTTTCCGCAGCCGGATTGGGTGATATAGGCATGCTTTTCGGTGTCGGTTCCGATTCCGCCGGTGCCGGCAAGCACGGCGACGAGATGCTCCGCGCGACGGTTGCGTATTTGCGTGCGCATGGCATGAGGCCGGTGAGCGCAAGCGTGGTCGTCGTGGCCAATCGTCCGAAAATCGGCAAGCGTCGTGACGAGGCGCAACAGGCGTTGAGCCATGCCATCGGCTGTGAAGTGTCGCTGACGGCCACCACTACCGACGGCATGGGATTCACCGGTTCGGGCGAGGGCATCGAGGCCATCGCCAGCGCCTTGGTGGAACCGATCGGCTGATACTTTCGCTACCTGCGGCGTGCCGATTCGATTATTTTGGCGACAATCCAGAACAGTGTGGAAATCGTCACGATGATGAAGCTTGGGGGAGCGGGGAACATGGCGGAAACCAACAGTCCACCCCAAATGGAGATCAAACAGATCACGGTGGAGACGACCATCGCGGCGAATGGGGACCGTGAGATGATGTTCGCAGTCGCGGCGGGCGTGACCACAAGAGCGAATATCAGCAATGTGCCCACGGCGGGCACCGCGATGGTGATCACACCGGCCATAATGGCCATGAAGCAGATGTTCATGAGATTCACCGGCACGCCTTTTGCCTGCGCCACCTGTTCATCAAGCGAGCTGAACAGCAGCGGTCGATAGATAACGGCCAAAACGGCCAGCAACAACACGTCGAAAACCGCAAATCCGACGATCTGCCCGTCCGTGATCGTCAGGATGGAGCCGAAAAGAATCGATTGCATCTGCTGCGAGGCGGAACTGGACAAGCGTGCGAAAAACAGACCCATGCCTGTGGCGAACGCCAATACGGTTCCTGTGGCGATTTCGCGTTGCGATGCCTTTTTGCCCAGTGCACCGATCACCAATGCTCCGCCGAGAGCGAACACGCCGAGACCGGCACTGACCGGCAGACCCAACAGCACGGCTCCGGTCGCTCCTGGCAGTCCGATGTGCGCCAGCGCATGCGCGGCGAACGTGGAATGACGGGCGATGGTGAAGTAACCCATCACTCCAGCAGCCAAGGCGATGCACAGGCCGGCGAGGAAAGCGTTTGTCATGAATGGCGCGGTCAGCGTGCCCATCCAATCCGGATCGAAGGAGAAAGCGGTTTCGTTCATGATCATGCCTCCTGCGAAATGCGGTTGTGTTGGTGGAATCTTGCGATTTCCTCCGGCGCGTGGGCGTCGACGTCAATGTCATCGGGCTCATCCTCGCTTGGAGTGACGAACATATCTCCTTGGGGAGTGGTGACCACCTGCACCGTGGTGCCATATAGATGGGTGAGCAGCTTCGAATCCAGCACCTCGTTCATCTTCGCATAATGCGGATGCCCGTCGAGCAGATATACGGCTCCGGTGAGAATCGGCAGAAGCATGTTCAAATCGTGCGCCACTACTTGAATGGACATGCCGAGTTCTCGGTTGAGTTTGGCGAGCACGTGCACTGTGGCGCGTTGGCTGGCCAGATCAAGATTGGCGAGCGGTTCATCCAACATGAGTAGTTGGGGGTCCGACACCAGCGCTTGGGCGATGGCGACGCGTTGCCGCAGGCTCCTGAGAGTTCCGACAGCCGGTATCTCGCCTTGTCCTGCATGCCGACGAATTCCAGCGCATTGCGTACTTTGTCTTTTTGCAGGCGGGTGATGGGATGAATGCCGAACCTTGCCCCGGTCAGGCCAAGCAGCACCGACTGTTCGGCGGTGATGTTCGATTCGATGTCGGATGCGTAGCTCTGCGGCACATACCCTATACGGTGATTCATGTCGCCGGCCGGCTTGCCGAGCACGGTTATGTCGCCGTGGGCGATGGGAATCAATCCGAGTTCGGCCTTCATCATGGTGGTTTTTCCGGCTCCGTTGGTGCGACGATGGCTGTCACCGAGCCTTGCGGGATACGAAGGTGCCATGCTGCCAGATGATGTGTCCGCCGCGTGAGACCCCTGCGTCGTCGAATTCGATACAGAATGATGCCTTGTCGTGCATGGCTCGCTCCCTTGATAAGTCAACGATAGTATTCTCACAAACGGTGTTGACAATCATTCTCAATAAGAAGCATGCATGGACGATGAAAAGTCTCGTGATGAATCCGCCTGGATCGTAACCGTTGCTGGAAAAAAAAGAGTCCGCCGATGCCGGGGAATTACTCGACATCGGCGAATCGGGGGAGGGAGGATGACCGTGGCTTTATTTACCGGGGTCCGTCTGCCCTGTGTTGTCCGGCGTTGCGGCGTCGGAATCGGAGTCGGGATTGTCGTTCGACGCTGCTCGCCATTCGATTCAGAGGGAGAGGCGTCCGAATCTGATGATGTCGCATCATCTTTGGAGGAAACCGCCTCATTCATTTGCTTGATGAGCTGCGCGATCCATGAGATCAGGCTTTTGCTGTCGGCCGGCATCTGTTCCGTGACGTCGATGACCGGCACATCGGATTTGTGTGCGGTGCCGGTCAGAATATTTGTGGCATCATCCGCCTTCTGAACATTGTTGATCAGCATATCCACTTGATGCCCCTCCAGGATCTTCTGGAAGTCCTGGAGTTCCTTGGACGAGGGTTGCGAGCCTTCCGAGATGGACTGCGTGTAGCTTTCGGGAGTCTTATCGGATAGGCCCATGTCGCTGAGCAGATAATATGCGACCGGCTCGGTGGCTGCGTAGGAGACGTTCCTATGTGTATCGGAGAACTCTTTCATGCTTCTCTCGATTACCGTCTCGCGTCTGTTCCACGCCTTGAGTTTGTTTGTGAAGTATTTCTTTTGCTTGGGCATGATGCGGCTGTAGGTGTCGGCAAGCTCCTTCGCCATGGCGTTGCGTGCGTCGCTGGAGAACCAGAGATGGGGATTGTCTCCCTCAACGGCTCCGACCATTTGTGCGGCCGAAACGGAAACGGTGTCTCTTTCCAGGTTTTTTGTGGCCCAGGAGTCGTATCCCGCTCCGTTGGACACGACGACCTGTGCCTTCTGCAGGGTGTCGACAGCAGTGGTCTTCGGTTCGAACGTGTGGGCGTCCTCTGTTGTGGAGGACAGAATCGAGGTGACTTTGACGTGCACGCCGCCGATCTGCTCCGCCAAAGCCCCCCACTGGTTGACCGACGCCACCACGTTGATCGGGGTGGTCTGCTCCTTTGGTGTGTCGGGTGCCGTTGGTTGATCGGGCTCCGAAGAAGCGCCAAAGCAGGAAGCGGTGCCCAGCACCGTGCACAATGTGATTCCCGCGGCAAGGATGCGGAAAAATGGACGCTGGTGAGAGCGCATGTCGATTGCCTTCCTCTTGGGTCGTCCGTCGTTTCGGTCGCGTCCATCTCATATAGCACATGCGCGACTTACGACTGAAACCAAGATAGCCTACGATACTTGCAAATGCCAATACGACAAGCGACTTAGCGAGGAAGTGGACCACATGGGAACAAGGATTGATGGCAAAAAGGTGGCGGCACGGACCAAGGCGGACCTCGCCAAACGCGTGGAACTGCTGAAGGCGAGGGGAATCCAACCTGGGTTGGGTACCATTTTGGTCGGATCAGACCCCGGCTCCGTGAAATATGTCGCCGGCAAACATGCCGATTGCGCCGAAATCGGCGTGAATTCCATCAAGCGCGAGCTGCCTGAGAATGCGACGTTCGATCAGGTCGCCGATGCGGTCCGCCAGCTCAATGCGGATCCCGCCTGTACCGGATATATCGTGCAGTTGCCCTTGCCAAGGGGAATCGACGAGAACGCCATCATCGATCTGATCGATCCCAAGAAGGACGCCGACGGGATGCATCCGTATAATCTCGGCGAACTTGTGCTGCATGCCCGAGGAGACATTGCCACGCCGTTGCCATGCACGCCTCGCGGCGTGATCGAGCTGTTGCGCGCCTACGACATCGATTTGGATGGCAAGGAGGTGTGCGTGCTGGGCCGTGGCATCACCATCGGCCGTACCATTGGTCTGTTGTTGACTCGTAAGGCGGTCAACGCCACTGTCACGCTGTGCCATACGGGAACCAAGGATGTGCGTGAACACATGCGACGGGCCGATGTGATCGTCGCAGCCATGGGAGTGGCTGGTTTCGTCAAACCGGAAGACATCAAGGAAGGGTCGATTCTCTCGACGTCGGAGTATCCCGCGTGTTCGACGAGGAATCCGGCCGATACAAGGTCAAGGGTGATGTCGATAAAGCCTGTTACGAGAAGGCTTTGGCATATACGCCGAATCCTGGAGGCGTAGGGCCGATGACGCGTGCCATGCTGTTGCAGAATGTCGTGGAGATGGCCGAACGTCAGTTGTGAGTTTCGCGATAGTGCTTTCGGGCGTGTCGTGACATGCGACACGCCCGATTTTTGTGCATGGCTTCTTGTAGACTTTCGCCTTGTGTGTATTTGCGCACACGTATAACTGAAGAACGATTTTATCCATCCACTATTTTGTAAGAAACCACATTAATGGCAGAGAACAATAACGAAGTCGCCAAGGTCGCCATCAACGACATCGGCACCGAAGAGGACTTCATCAAGGCAGTCGATTCCACCATCAAGAACTTCGATGATGGTGATCTGGTCGAAGGTACCGTCGTCAAGGTCGATCATGACGAGGTCCTGCTCGACATCGGCTACAAGACCGAGGGTGTCATCCCCTCCCGCGAGCTTTCCATCAAGAAGGACGTTGATCCTGACGAAGTCGTCGAGGTCGGCGACACCATTGAGGCCCTTGTCGTCACCAAGGAAGACAAGGAAGGCCGTCTGATTCTGTCCAAGAAGCGTGCACAGTACGAGCGCGCTTGGGGCGACATCGAGAAGATCAAGGAAGCCGATGGCGTTGTCGAAGGCACTGTCATCGAAGCTGTCAAGGGTGGCCTCATCGTCGACATCGGTCTGCGTGGCTTCCTGCCGGCATCTCTCGTCGAGATGCGTCGTGTCCGCGATCTGTCCCCGTACATCGGCCAGAAGATCAAGGCCAAGATCCTCGAGCTCGACAAGAACCGCAACAACGTGGTCCTCTCCCGTCGCCAGTACTCGAGGAGACCCAGTCCGAAGTGCGCGAGACCTTCCTGTCCCAGCTTAAGAAGGGCCAGATCCGTGAAGGCGTCGTGTCCTCCATCGTCAACTTCGGCGCGTTCGTCGATCTGGGCGGTGTTGACGGCCTGATCCACGTTTCCGAGCTGTCTTGGAAGCACATCGATCACCCGTCCGAGGTCGTCAAGGTCGGAGACAAGGTCACCGTCGAGGTGCTTGACGTTGATCTCGATCGTGAGCGCATCTCCCTGTCCCTCAAGGCCACCCAGGAAGATCCGTGGCAGCGCTTCGCCCGCACCCACGTTCCTGGCCAGATCGTCAAGGGCAAGGTCACCAAGATCGTTCAGTTCGGTGTCTTCATCTCCGTCGAAGACGGCATCGAAGGCCTCGTGCATATCTCCGAGCTGGCCAACCGCCACGTGGAGAACCCGGAGACCGTCGTCAAGCCGGGCGAGGAAGTCTTCGTCAAGGTGATTGACGTCGATCTCGACCGTCGCCGCATCTCCCTGTCCCTCAAGCAGGCCAACGACTCCGTTGATCCGGCTTCCGAGGACTTCGATCCGGCTCTGTACGGCATGCCGGCAGAGTACGACGAGCAGGGCAACTACAAGTATCCGGAAGGCTTCGACCCGGCAACCAACGAGTGGATCGCTGGTTACGAGAAGCAGCGTGAGGAGTGGGAGTCCCAGTACGCCACCGCTCACGATCTGTGGGAGCAGCACAAGGAATTCGTTGCCAAGGAACTCGAGAACGCCGAGGCTTCCGCAGCCGAAGACGGCCAGGCTCCGAAGGAAGAGAAGGTCGAAGAGGTGTCCAACTACTCCTCCGACAACACCTCCAACGGCACCCTCGCCGATTCCGACCAGCTCGCCGCTCTGCGCGACCAGCTGCTCGGCAAGTGAGTTTCGACGAATCGAAATAAACTGATTCGCGTAAACCGCTGATAAATGGCCCCGCACCTGATGGTGTGGGGCCATTTGCGTATGTTGCGAGTCCGTCAAACATTACAATGGCGGTTGTGATGATTCGAATTGGGTTGACCGGAGGCATCGCCGCCGGCAAAAGCACCGTCGCTACGCATCTGCGTGAACTGGGCGCGACGCTTGTCGATTATGATGTGCTCGCCCGAAAAGTCGTGGAACCCGGAAGCGTGGGCCTGCAACGAATCGTGGAACATTTCGGGCCGGATGCGATGAACGCGCAAGGTGGTCTTAATCGGCGATGGATGTCCGAACACGTCTTCTCCGATCCGAATGCCGAATCCGAACGTAGAATCCTTGACGATATCGAACATCCGTTGATCTACGATCTTGCATTGTCGGAGGAACGGCAGGCGGTCGAAAAGAATCCGGATGCGTGGTCGTACATGATATTCCGCTTTTGGCGGAAGTAATCGATGACATACCCATGCGTTTCGACCATATCGTAACAGTCGAAGCACCGGAACAGACGCGTGTGGAACGTATGATGCGCACCCGTGGCATGAGCGAGGCACAGGCGAAGGCACGTATCGCGCATCAGCCCACGCGTGCGGCACGAGAATCCATAGCCGATGCGGTGATTGACTCATCCCAGGATGTAGAACACATGTTCGACTGTGTTGATAGGCTGATGGAACAGTGGCGTAAGGAAGCGAGACGGAACCATGGGATTCAACATTGAGCGAGTGAACAAGCCGTTTGCGGTCAAATCTCCATATAAGCCTTCAGGCGACCAGCCGAAGGCCATCGAGGAGCTGGCCACGCGCATCGAGAATGGCGAGAACGACGTGGTGCTCATGGGCGCCACCGGCACCGGCAAAACCGCCACTACAGCGTGGCTGATCGAACGTCTGCAGCGACCGACGCTTATCATCGAGCCGAACAAGACGCTCGCCGCGCAGTTGTGCGCCGAATTCCGCGAACTCATGCCGGACAATGCGGTGAGCTACTTCGTTTCCTACTACGACTACTACCAGCCGGAAGCGTACATTCCCCAGACCGACACCTACATCGAGAAGGA
>ENA-OQBJ01000209-OQBJ01000209.1-human-gut-metagenome-genome-assembly--contig:-NODE-209-length-31765-cov-3.273311_pt1 | contig 31765 bp, 48 predicted proteins | sample MGYA00242743_ERZ504545 | MGnify/ENA primary metagenome ERZ504545 (study PRJEB26092, sample SAMD00036252) | human gut metagenome | host: Homo sapiens | study: EMG produced TPA metagenomics assembly of... | reverse complement strand
TTCAAAAAATCCGGTCATCTTTGAAAAAAGGTTGTACGCGAAGTCTTTTTCTCAAATGATATGTATCCCAAACTATTCGGGGTGTTCATTCTTCTTTTAGCTGTCTCTTACTTTATCATGATTATTCGGCACAGCAAAAATCCATTTTCCTCTTGCATTTACTTGTGAAAAAATGTACTATATAGACATGGAGATTGTGAAATTTAGAACTCAAATTCTTCATTTCAACGTAACCCCCAAGGAGCTGCGTAAGCGGCGGCTCCGTCAATTAAGGCTATATACTATATTATTCTATACTTTGTTTCACATCAGAAGGATGGTTTTTCTAATGAGAGATGCTGTTATCGTAAGTGCTTGCCGTACGGCCATCGGCAGCTTCAATGGCCAATTCGCAGACATTACCGCTGTAGACCTCGGTATTGCTGCGGTTACTGAAGCAATCAAACGCGCCGGTGTTCCTGTCGATCAGATTGACGAAGTCATCATGGGCCATGTACTCCAAGCCGGTTGCGGTGAAAACACAGCCCGTCAGGTTGCCCTTCACTCGGGTATTCCCCAGGAAGTTCCAGCTTTCACATTGAATAAACTCTGTGGTTCCGGCATGCGCGCCATCTCCTTGGCTTCGCAGCAGATCAAACTCGGCGACGCTGACATCATCGTTGCTGGCGGTATGGAATCCATGTCCAACGCTCCGTACTCCATCGCAAAAGGCCGCCGCGGCTATCGCATGGGTAACGGCGTCCTCGAAGACCTTCTTCTTCGTGACGGCCTGATCTGCACGGAAAACAATTATCATATGGGCGTAACGGCTGAAAACGTTGCCAGCCGCTTTGGCGTAACTCGTGAAGACCAGGATAAATTGGCTCTTCGTTCCCAGCAGTATGCTTACAAAGCACAGCAGGAAGGCAAATTCGACAGCCAGATCGTACCGGTTACGGTTCATAAGAGAAAAGGCGACGTCGTTATCGACAAAGACGAATTCATCCGTCCGGACTGCACCATGGATATGCTCGCAAAACTCCGCCCGCCTTCATTAAAGACGGCACGGTTACGGCTGGTAACGCATCGGGCATCAACGACGGCGCAGCTGCTGTTGTCATCATGTCCGCTGACAAAGCGAAAGAACTCGGCATCAAACCGCTGGCTCGCATCATCGACTGGGCTTCGGCTGGCGTAGAACCGGCTATCATGGGTATCGGCCCTGTTCCGGCTGTTCGCAAAGTCATGAAGAAAACCGGCATGACCGTCGACCAGATGGACCTCATCGAATTGAACGAAGCTTTCGCAGCTCAGTCCGTATACTGCTGCCGCGAACTCGGCCTCAATATGGATAAAGTCAACATCCACGGCGGCGCTATCGCTCTCGGCCATCCGATCGGATGCTCCGGCGCTCGTATTATCGTCACCTTGCTCTACGCTATGGCTGAACCGGAAATCAACGGCCGCTATGGTCTTGCTGCTCTTTGCATCGGCGGCGGCCAGGGCACGGCTATCGTCGTAGAACGCCTGTAAGTTTTTACCCCACTATTCCCTAAATAGTAAGCACCTAAATGTATAGACTACGTAATTTTCTGAACGTGGTCTATACATTTCCTTTTGTAAGGTGTATGATATCACTATCTGGTATCATCATTATGATGATGCTTTTCGCGGCGCATTTTTCTCATACCGATGCGTCCCATCTATTTCATACGTAAAAAAATCTCAAGGAGTGATTTGAATGAAAGAAGTAGTTATCGTAAGTGCTTGCCGTACAGCTATCGGCAAATTCGGCGGCGGTTTCAAAGATACCCCGGCAGTTGAATTAGGCGCTGTCGTCATTGCAGAAGCCCTCAAACGCGCTGGCATCGAAGGCAAAGACGTCGACGAAGTCGTCATGGGCAACGTCCTTCAGGCTGCTCAGGGTCAGAACCCGGCTCGTCAGGCTATGATCAAAGCCGGCATGCCGATCGAAGTTCCGGCTCTTACGGTCAATAAAGTCTGCGGTTCCGGTCTTCGCTGCGTATCCTTGGCAGCTCAGATGATCAAAGCCGGTGACGCTGACGTCATCGTAGCTGGCGGCATGGAAAACATGTCCATGGCACCGTTTGCTGTTCCTAAGGGCCGTTATGGCTACCGCATGGGCAACGGCGTCCTCGTCGATACCATGATCAAAGACGGCTTGTGGGATGCTTTCAACGACTACCACATGGGCATCACGCTGAAAACGTCGCTGAAAAATTCGGCGTTACCCGTGAAGATCAGGACGAAATGGGCGTTCGTTCTCAGGTAAAAGCCTGCGAAGCTATTAAGAGCGGTGCTTTCAAATCCCAGATCGTTCCGGTTACGGTTCATCAGCGTAAAAAAGACGTCGTCATCGACACGGACGAATTCCCCCGCGAAGGCACGACCATGGAAAGCCTCGCTAAATTAAAACCGGCCTTCAAAAAAGGCGGTACGGTAACGGCTGGTAACGCTTCCGGCATCAACGACGGCGCTGCTGCTTTCGTCGTCATGTCCGCTGACAAAGCCAAAGAACTCGGCCTCAAACCGATGGCTAAAATCGTAAGCTATGCATCGGCTGGTGTCGATCCGACCATCATGGGTACCGGCCCGGTTCCTTCGTCCCGCAAAGCCTTGGCTAAAGCCGGCCTCGAAGTCAAAGACCTGGACCTCGTCGAAGCTAACGAAGCATTCGCAGCTCAGGCTGTATACTGCTGCCGCGAACTCGGCTTTGATATGGATAAAGTCAACATCCACGGCGGTGCTATCGCCCTCGGCCATCCGATCGGTGCATCGGGTGCCCGTATCCTCGTAACCTTGCTCTACGGCTTGAAAGAAGTCGGCGGCAAATACGGTTTGGCTACGCTGTGCATCGGCGGCGGCAGGGTACGGCCTGCATCGTCGAAAACATCGACTAATCACCCTTGTAACAACTGCAAAGAGTCTCGCATGCTTATGGTGCGGGACTCTTTTTTAGCGTGTTTTTTCAGGCCAAAAAAAAACTGATTTTTTACCTCAAAACGCCCCTTTTCTTATTGACGTCAGCCTCTAATATTGATATACTTATCCAGTCGCAAAGAGGATTCATTTTTACTGGCTTTTTGTTCTGAGGCTTGCTCAAAGATGAATCCTCTTTTTTCGTCCTTTTAGAGGCGAGGCCAGCGATGTTTCGGAGGAAGATTCCCTCCCCTTTCGGCCCGGGTGCGGCCCTTCCGTGTAAGGCCGAGGACAGATGCTGTCCTGCCTTTAAATCTGGATATATTCGGTGAATTTTCGTTCTTTGAAAAAGAACCAACGCTTCAAAAGGAAAAAAGTCAGAACCCGGACCTTCCCGAATCGCCCTTTACAGAGGCCATTTTAAAGGCTCGATTTCGTCTCATTTTCCTTGAAAATCCATTTTTTCACCCCCTTGGGAAGGCTGATGAAACCTGGCTTCCCGGCCCTTATCACCTTGTGTAAAATTTTCTATACAGATTTAGAATAATCGACATCAAAAGGGCCCTAAATGCATATAGCATTTTTCAAAAAACTATTTAATTTTCCCTGTAAAAATGATAGAATTAACTTGCTAAAAATTTCTAGCCATATACGCATTCTAAACGAAAGAAGGACTGATAATGAAAACTACATGTCGTAAAATGTCTGTTGTCCAGCTGACCTTCGTCACTGCTGCCAACATGCTTGGAGCCGGTATCATCATGCTGCCGACCAAGCTTGCCGAAGTCGGTACTATTTCAATCATTTCTTGGATTATTACCTCACTTGGCTCTTTAGCCCTCGCCATGGCCTTTGCCCGATGTGGCATGTTTACAACGAAGCCGGGCGGTATGGGTGGTTACTCCGAATACGCCTTCGGGCGAATAGGACATTTTATGGCAAATTACGCCTACTCCGTATCCATCGTAATTGCAAACGTCGCCATTGCCATCACGCAGTCGGTTACGGCGCCGGTTTCCTTGGAACAACCTTTACGCCGATTCAGACGTGTCTATATACGATCGCTTTATTGTGGATTGCAGCGGCCCTCAACTTCAGCGGTTCCCGGTATTCGGGCAAGCTGAGTGCCATCACCATCTGGGGCGCTATCATTCCCGTTCTCGGTATTTCTATTATCGGCTGGCACTGGTTCAGCCGGCAACCTGGCTTGCATCGTGGAATCCAATGACCTGGGTCTCGGCGATGCCGTCGGAAATTCGATTGCCCTTACGTTGTGGTCTTTCTTGGGACTTGAATCGGCAGCCGTCAATATGGACGCCGTGGAAAACCCGAAAAAATCCGTTCCCATTGCGACCTTCGTCAGCACCATCAGCGTCGCTGTCATCTACGTCGCTTCGACGAATGTCATCGCCGGAATCGTTCCCAATGCCGAAATTTTGGCATCGAGCGCTCCCTTCGGCCTGGCCTTTTCCTACATGCTCGGCGATACCGCCGGCAAAGTAGTCATGGGCCTGATGGTATTCTCCTGCGCAGGCTCCCTCTTGTCGTGGCAGTTCACCCTGGCCCGCGTTTTCAAGACCAGCGCCCAGCGCGGCTTGTTCCCCAAGATTTTCGCCAAAGTCACCAGTGCCGATGTCCCCGTCAAAGGCATGCTCTGCATCTTAGGGATGCAAAGCCTCCTCGCTTTGATGACCATCAGCCCGACCTTAGCCACGCAGTTCGAACTGTTGGCTAACCTGGCCGTCGTCACCAACGTCATCCCCTACATCCTTTGTGCCGGATCCTTGACGACGATCCTTACCAAGGAACACATTCCCAATAAAGTCTGCAATCGGAATACTTCGATTTTCTTAGCAGGCGTATCCATTATCTACTGCGTATATGCATTGACAACGACCGACGCAACAACCTTCCTCAGCGGCAGCTTCGCCGCCTTCCTGGGCTGGCTCGTCTACGTCATCCGCTTCACAATTATGAAGCAGACCATCGTCGAAATTAAATGAACAGATCAAAAAGGAGACCTCTCAAGGGCCTCCTTTTTTATTCCTCTTTTCCCAGGCAAAAAAGCCTCGCTAACCGAATCGGTTAACGAGGGCTTACATTTTATCAGGATAAGGTTTCAACGACGACATTGCGCAGGGCTACGCAGCCGATGATAACGATGGACGACAGGACGAAAGGTGTCACGAAGACCAGGAGATTGTCCTGCAGGATGGGCATGGCCTTAAAGATATATCCGAAGACCTGAAGATCACTGTTGAACAGGAGATTTTGAACCATGATCCACAGGAGGACCATGACGACGATGGAAAGGAGATGGACGACCTTTTCTTTTCGGCTGTAGCCGTAACGCTTATAGGGGAAGAAATAGAAGGCAAAGGTGGCGATGACGAAGATGCTGATGGCTAAGAAACAAAAACCCATGATGGCCATGATGCCGACGAAGAGGCTCACCGAAGCCGACGAATCGCTGACAGCGGGAAGAGGAACATGCCTAGCACCGCGCAAGGAAGGGGCAGCTGAATAGGATGGGATCGAGAAACTGGGAATACCAGTGCTTCCGCAGCCGTGCCTGCCAAAAATCAACGCCCTTGGCCGCCCCGTATTGAACGGCAATGGTCACCAGCATCCACAGGGTGAACAAGAATACCATTCCCCAATAGGAGTGCCAAAGAAAGGATCCGGTCAGACCATTTAAAATGCCCACGGCGATGATGAGGGCGACGACGCGCCGTAGAGGGTCCCGCCTACCGACGCATAGTCATCGTATCGTCCCAATTTGCGGCGGCGATAGCGAGCCACAAGGGACGGCAAAGGATAAGACGAAAAAAATCAAGACCGACGAAGCCGCAATATACGGCTTTCCCGAAGCAAAGGCCCCGAAGGGAATCGGCACAATGCCGCAGGCGGCCCAAAGGACAGCCATGAGCCAGTCATGGCCCTTCTGTTTCCATATCGCGTTCATTAGCCCACATCCTTTCGGGTCGGCATCCACGAGGATATGACGTACGATACCAGCATGATCAGGCTGATCTCAACATACATGGCGACGATAAAGACGAGGTCACGACCGATCGTCGGCCATTCCCAAAAGGGAGCTGCCTTCCAATACTCGCCCAGATAGACCTTAACGGCAGCCGTAAGGGCCAACAGGAGCAGCCAGACCAGGACGACGGCCCAGCGGCGGATTCGCCCCTGTTCCCTGCCAAAGACGGCATCTGCGGCGCCGACATAGGCCGTCGGGACGACGAGAGACAGGAAGAGATAACTGACGACGGCCACAATGGCACTGGAGCCGCTGTGAATCGTATAGGCTCCAATGGGGATGAGGACGATGAAAATACACATGAAAACAGACTGCCGCAAAATATCGCGCCACCAACTCATTTATGCAAGACCTCCTAAAACAATGCAAACGAAATCACTTTAGTATACCATATCCCCAAAAGAAAGAAAAGTTTGCGCAAACAAGGGCTTTGTGTAATAATAAGAGTTAGTAAGCACTTTGTTAGACTCTATAGAGAAAGGGCACGATATGACAAAAAATTTTCAATCTCTCGGCCTGACGTCTGAACTTTCCGAACTGCTCCACAAGCAGGGAATCGACGAACCGACGGCCGTTCAATCACAAGCCATCCCGGCCCTGTTTAAAGGCCGGGATATACTGGCTCAGGCTCAAACCGGCACGGGAAAGACCCTGGCCTTCCTCTTGCCGTCGCTGCAGCAGATCCGGACCGAAGTCCACGCTGAACAGGTCCTCATCCTGGCACCGACGCGGGAACTGGCCCGCCAAATCGCCGACGTAGCAGCCGATCTGACTCCGGCCCTTGACGTCGACGTCTTAAGCCTCATCGGCGGCAAAACTATCGAAAATCAGCTCCAGAAGCTGCACCGCCACCCGCAGGTCATCATCGGCACACCGGGGCGTCTCCTCGATCACTGCCGCCGCAACTCGCTCGACCTCAGCGGCGTCCGCCGGGTCATCGTCGACGAAGCCGACCAGATGCTGCAGTCGGGCTTTCTCGAAGACGTCGATACCCTCATCGGCCTGACGCCGAAACGCCGGCAGCTCCTCTTCTTCTCGGCTACCGTCCCCGATAAGATCAAGGGCCTGGCCAAAAAGCACATGCAAAATCCCCTGGTCCTGAAGATTCTCGAAGGCGACACCATAGCGCTTGAAAACATCGAACAGCGGATCTACATGATGACCGAAGAGCAGAAACTGCCGAAATTATGCCAGATGCTGACCGAGATGAATCCCTATCTTGCCATCGTCTTCTGCAATACGAAAGAGCGTACCTCTCTTTTAGCCGGAAAACTGATTGCCAAGGGCTTCAACATCGGCGAACTCCACGGCGATATGTCCCAAGGCCGGCGCAACCAGGTCCTGCGCGACTTTGCCAAGGCCAAGACCCAGATTCTGGTCGCCACCGACATCGCCGCCCGCGGCATTGACATCGAAGGCATTACTCACGTCTTTAACTTCGACGTCCCCCACGACGTCGATTACTACATCCACCGCATCGGCCGCACGGGCCGGGCCGGCAGTGAAGGCCTGTCCATCATGTTTGCCACCGGTGCCGATGTCGATTGGGTCCGCCGGATTGAACACAACATCCAGGCGACGATCACCAAATATATGACGGGACAAGTCAAAGTAAAAGCCAGCAGCACCCCGCCGAAGCGGCAAAAGACTTATCGCGACAAGTTACCTGCCAGCACCTATCAAACGACTCGAAGCAAGCGCCATAAACAGCGCCATAAAGGCGGAGACAACCTCCGCGCCGCTAATGAACGGGAGGTTTTTTATTATGAAACGTTATCTTGCCATGTTCCTCATGTTGTGTACCCTTTTGACGGCCGGATGCTCGACCGCCGTGCCGACGGATTCCCAGCAAAAAGAACAGACCCAAACGCAGCAGCAATCGAAGGATACAAAATCCAATCAGGATACCAAGAGCCAGACGGAATCGAAAGAAAAGGCTGTCGCCACCTTGCCGACCATCGGCGATACGCAAAAAGCCTGGGAAGACGAATGGGGCCATCCCTATTCCCAGGGCGATACGATTCGTGTCTTCCATAACGGCCGCTACCAGGTCGTCTTTGAAAACGGCCGTGCCGTTACGGTCACCATTGCCTTAAAAGACGGCGAAGACCTGAATATCAGCGATCTCCTGCCGGAAGATGCTCAGAAACAGTCGTCCTCGTCGAAAGATATCGGCGGTACGACCATGACTGTCCAGAAATGGCACAGCGATACGCTGGAACAAGCCTTCTCCTCGACGAAGGGTAACTTCACGGTTATGAAACAGTCGGGGACGATCATCATCGACTGCACGCCGAACCTGAAAAAATAACTCTGGAAAATACGCGTACCGATAAAGGACTTGTGAACCGAGTGTTCACAAGTCCTTTTTGTATGCGTTTTCGTTTCAAACGGTCTTCAGATGCTGCGACGAGTTCGGACCGATTGAAAGTCTCAAACGCCCCTTACAGCAGTTTATCGTAGGCCAGTTTTTCACCGCCTTGAAAGACGATGACGCCGCAGTGGACAAAGCCCTGTTTTTCCAAAATGTGCTGCATCCGCTTATTGGGAAAATCCGTATCGACGCGGATATTTCTCACCCCTTGTTCTAAACAAAATCTTTCAATAAGATCAAAGGCGATACCGGCAATCCCCTTTCCTCTGGCCTTTTGGCTGAAGGCCATGCGATGGATGACGGCATAGGGCGTATCGCGTCTCCAGGCGCCTTTAATATCGTCATAGGCCGGCTCACCGGAAAAATCGATACACATATAGCCGATGATATCCCCATCGTTTTTGATGACATAACCTTTTTGGCATTGTATATCCTCGACAATCGTATCGAAGTTGGGATACGATGAGGTCCATTGTTCAAAGCCCTGCTCTTTTTGGAAAGCCCTTCCAGCTTCAATCACTTCATAACACAAGGAAGCGTCGCTCTCTTGTGCAAGTTCCAGCGTATACATTAAAATTCCCCCTTATATTCTATTCTTTCGTTTTCATTTCGAATTCGGAAACTGGCCGTCGAAGCGATGGCCGCCAAGCAAAGGTTGACCAGCCAAAGAGGCCCGTAACCGACGCCGATATCGACAAAAAATCCGCCGAGATAGGCACTGAAAAAGGCGCCGACCTGATGGCCGATCAAGGTAAAGCCATATAAGACGGCCATGTTTTGGGAGCCAAATTTTTTACTGATGATGCCCGATGTCGGCGGTACCGTGGCATCTCCGGAAAGGCCCAATAAGGCTGTCGCCGCAAAGGCGAAGGCCACCGATTTGGGCAAAAACAGAAAGGCCAAGGAGATGACCACCCGGATGGCATAGACGCAGCCTAAGACGTTTTTCATTTTGAATACAGCCCCGAGAAAACCGGTCCCGGCGGCGCCGATCATGGTGCAATGCCATAGACGGTTAAGTCAGCGACGCCGTACTGCCGTCGATGCCATAGGATAGATACTGTGAAAATAAATGACTTTCAATGATCGACATATTAAAGCCGCAGGTGCCAAAACCGATGACGATCAACCGGTAATCCCGATCTTTCAAAGCAAAGCGCAGCATAGGAATCAAGGATACGTTTTTAGAAACTGCCTCCTCGCTTCCCTCCTTTTCATTGCCGGAAAGGCCTTTGCGCAAAGAGTGCATCCAGATGACGATGGGAATCATCAGCAGGAACGGAACGGTCAAGCCTGCATGGCAACGGCAATATCAAACCGTGAAATGGCCAGATTCAAGGCCGGCGACATCAAGGCGTCGCCGATACCGGCACTGGCCTGGACGAGCCCCGAAACGACGGCGGCCCGTTTTTCCCCCAGAATCGGCGTGATAGCCCCATGATGATGCCAAAGCAAAGGCCCGTCGTACCAAAGGGCAGTAAGAGCCCAAAGAAAAATAACAGGGTCAGTGTGTTGGTACAAAAGGGCGTCGCCACCAATCCGATGACGGTACAGACGATGCCCACCATGATGACAAAGGAATGGGATTTTCTCAAAGCCAGGATTCCCAGAAAGGGTTGGGCAAAACCGTACACCAAGCGCCGACGCCGATGCAAAAGCTGATCGATACATAGTCGATTCCGGTGCAGGGAATGAGGCCGGTCATCATAATGCCGTAATTGTCGTGGACGCCCTGCATCACGCCATGGACGATACAGGCGGCGATGATAAGGACGATACTTTGAAACAGTGACGTATGTTGTTGTAAGTCTGGTGTCGTTCTTAAGATACTCATAGGACTCCCTCATTGACAGTTTTATTTTTCTCTGTTAGTATAGCATCAACAGATGATTAAATAAAATTGATGTTTTTAATTTTTAACTTCATTTATATTGAACTGTTATGAGGTGTCTATGGACTTAAAATACCTGCAGACCTTTAAAACGATCATTGAACAAGGCGGCTTTACCAAAGCGGCCGAAAAGCTCAACTACACCCAATCGACCATCACCTTCCAAGTCGGTCAATTAGAGCAGGAATTATCGGTAAAACTGTTTGAACGGGTGGGCCGGCGGATGAGGTTAACCAAGGCCGGCGAGCAGTTATATCCTTATGTAACGGACGTCTTAACCTCCGTTGAAAAGTTGACCTGTTTTGAAAATGACTTGTCTGAATACAAGGGAAATTTACGAATCGGCGTCGGCGAAACCCTGCTCTGTTATAAGCTGTCCCCGGTTTTAAAAAAATTTCACGACCGTGCACCCCATGCCAAGTTATTTTTGCAGTCCATGAATTGCTACGACATCCGCAACGAACTCTTGGACGGCACCTTGGACCTCGGCGTGTTCTATGAAAATGTCGGCGGCTTTGGCGACAATCTGACCGTGTCGCCCTTTGGAAATTATCCCATGACCTTGGTCGCCTCGCCCGACATCAAAAAGGAATACGCTGACTTTATCACGCCCAATCAAAAGATTCCCCTGCCCTTCATCATCAACGAACCGACCTGCGTCTTTCGTCAAATCTTCGAAAGATACCTGCAGCGAAAGTCCATCATCCTCGATCATACCATTGAGCTGTGGAGCATCCCGACCATTAAAAATTTAGTCAAAAGCAGCGTCGGCATTTCGTACCTGCCAACCTTTGCCGTCGAAAAGGAATTACAAAACGGCCAATTAGTAGAAATAGAAACGGAATTGACCGATGCCCGCATCTCCGCTGTCTGCGGCTACAACAGCAGCAAGTGGGTCAGCCCTGCTATGGAATTATTTGCCCGTCTCATCGCCGATCATCTGTCATAAGGCTTTGAATCCCGGCCTGACAACGAAATCGCGCAGACTTTTCAGTCAGTGGAGCTCTCCCAAGCTGCGGCGTTCTTCCAAAAACATGAGGCTTTTTTCGAAACTTCATTGACAAATCCTCTATTTTTTGTTATTATATATAAGTCGTCAGGAACGACAAGCTTATGACTCGGTAGCTCAGCTGGATAGAGTGACTGACTACGAATCAGTAGGTCTAGGGTTCGAATCCTACCGGGTCACCACAGAGAAAGCTCACACATTTTGTGTGAGCTTTTTTTTATATCCTCTTTTAATAAAAAACGTCAAAAAAATCCCTCCGCACGAAGCGAAGGGATTCATAGATTTTATAATTTTCCGATGTCTTTCAGGTACTGGCTGCATTTTTCGCGGATTTCCGGGTTAGCTTCGACTAAGGGCAGGCGAAGGGGGCCGGCAGGAAAACCGAGCATATTGACCATGGTCTTGATGGGAACGGGGCTTACGGTGCAGAAGACGCCTTTCATGAAGGGCAGGTACTTCTGATGAAGGGAGGCTGCCTTTTTGACGTCGCCGTCTTTATAAGCCTGAATCATGGAGTCCATTTCCTTGCCGATGACGTGGCCGGCAACGGTAATGACGCCTTCCCCGCCGACGGCGATGATGGGCAGTGTCAAATTGTCTTCACCGCTGTAGAGGTGGAAGCCTTCCGGGGCATTGGCTGCGACGTAGCCGGCAAAGTCGAGGTTGCCGCTGGCGTCTTTGAGACCGATGATGTTGTCATAGTCACGAGCTAAGCGACAGACCGTTTCCGGTTCGATGCTGCCGCCCGTACGGCCCGGTACGTTGTAGATGAAAAGCGGCAGCGACGTCGCTTGGCAATGGCCGAAAAATGGGCATAACAGCCATCCTGGTTCGGTTTATTGTAATACGGTACGATGCACAACAAGAGATCGACACCGGTAGCTTCGGCCTTTTTGGCCATGGCAATGGATTCAATCGTATTATTGGTACCGACATTGCCCATGATCAGGGTCTTGCCTTTCAATTCGTCGGCAACGAGTTTAAAAAGCTTGAGCTTTTCATCTTCGGTCATGACGGCACCTTCGCCGGTCGTAGCGCCGAGGAGGATGCCCGAACCATCGTCGGCATACTTCTTGGCCAGTTCGACAGCGGCTTCATAGTTGACGGAACCGTCCTGGTTGAAAGGCGTTATCATGGCAATAATGATGTTCGGAAAAGTTAACATAAAGATTCATCTCCCATCGTGATCTCAGTGAATCATGTCGTGATCCAGCATGTATTCCGCAATCTGCAGGGCATTGAGGGCTGCGCCCTTGCGGATCTGATCGCCGGAAACCCAGAGGTTGACCGCCTTGGGATTGTATAAATCCTTGCGGATACGGCCGACGTAGCAGTCGTATTTTTCCGACGTAAATAAAGGCATGGGGTATTCCATCGCTGCCGGATCGTCCTGAACCTGAGCGCCCGGGAAGGCATCGATGGCCTTGCGAACGGCATCGACGGTCAATTCATCGGCCGTTTCCACATAAATCGATTCAGCATGGCTGCGGAAGACGGGAACGCGGACCGTCGTCGCCGTAATGGCAATGGAGTCATCGTGAAGCATCTTATGCGTTTCGTTGACCATCTTCATTTCTTCCTTGGTATAATCGTCTTCTACAAACTTGTCGATTTGCGGAATCAGATTAAAGGCAATGGGATAGTGTTTCGGCAGGCTCTTGCTGGGCAGGATCTTCGGTTCCATGTCCCGACCGGCAAGGAAGGCTTCCGTTTCTTCACGCAGTTCGTCGAGCCTTCTTTTCCGGCACCGGAAACGGCCTGATAGGTGCTGACGATGATCCGTTTGATCGGCGACAGATCGTGGATGCTTTAAGGCCATGAGCATGATAATCGTCGAGCAGTTCGGATTGGCAATGATGCCCTTGTGAAGGGCAATGTCTTCGGGATTGACTTCGGGAACGACCAAGGGGACGTTGGGATCCATGCGGAAGGTACTGGAGTTGTCGATGACGACGCAGCCGCGCTTAGCCGCTTCCGGTCCCAATTCTTTACTGACCGAGCCGCCGGCAAAGAGTCCGATATCGACTCCATCGAAGGATTCCGGCTTGGCTTCTTCAACGGTGTATTCCTTCCCATTGACCATCAGCTTCTTACCAGCCGAACGGTGGGATGCCAACAACTTCAATTGGCTGTACGGGAATTTTCGTTCTTCAATCAGGCGGATAAATTCTTGGCCTACGGCACCTGTGCACCTAAAATCGCTACTACCGGTTCTTTCGTCATAACAAACTTCCTTTCCTCATGGTTCTTTATTTATAAATAGTTTTCCAGTCCGAAGACGAGTCCCGGACGGGAGCTTACCTTTTTGACGGCTAAGATGACGCCGGGCATGAAAGATTTACGGTCGATCGAATCGTGACGGATGGTGAGCAACTCGCCGTATCCCCCAAAGAGGACCTGCTGGTGGGCGACGTAGCCCGGCAGGCGGACACTGTGAATGGGAATGCCGGCAACGGAGGCACCACGGGCACCGTCCAGGCTTTCATGGGTCTTGTCCGGCGCCGGCTGAGCACCGGCTGCTTTCCGCGCTTCGTCAATCTTATCGGCGGTCATGATGGCCGTCCCCGACGGAGCGTCGAGTTTATTATTGTGGTGGAGTTCGATGATTTCGCGTCCGGAAGATAGGGTGCGACTTCCGTCGACAACTTCATCATCAAGACGGCACCGATGGAAAAGTTCGGCGCAATGAAGATACTGGTCTTCTTTTCTAAAGCAAGGGCGTGAAGTTCGTGGCGCTGTTCGGCCGTAAGACCCGTCGTGCCGACGACCATGTTGACGCCGTGCGCTATGCAGGTTTTGGCATTTTTAAAAATGACAGCCGGCGTCGTAAAATCAACGACGACGTCCGGTTTGATATCCTCAAGGGCTTTGGCAAAATCGCCTTCGATGGCAAGGCCCAAATGGCCGACACCGGCGACTTCCCCGACATCTTCTCCGACGTGAGTAATGCTGACACCGCCGGCAACGGTCAGTTCCGGATCTTCAAAGACGGCTTTGACGACCTGGCTTCCCATGCGGCCGTCTGCCCCATTGACTAATACACGAAGCATATTGATTCCCCCTGTAGTTTTATAATTTGATGGCGTATTTCCATTGTGAACGTACCCCCGCTTATAGAAGCGGGAGCTTCCTGCTTCGGCGAGAACTGCATCGTAATCCCGAGGGATTGCGATGTCTGACACTCTCTCCACAGGCGTAGATTCCCGTGCGCCCCACGGTATACCAGATATCATCAAGCTAGCGCGATGTGTTTCGCTTCTTCTCGAATATTTATGGCCGCGTTCTTATCACGATGATGATGCATGCCACATGTCGGACACGTCCATTTTAAAATTATCTTTAACTATATACCTATCGCGGACATTCGTCAACCTGTATCTGTCACTTCGAAGGTTGCCTTACGACCCCTTCACCTGTTGCACGATCTGCCGTGCCGCTTCAATACTGGCTTTAGTCGTATCGTTGCCGGCAAACATGCGGGCGATTTCAAGGACGTGTTCGCCGTCTGAAAGGCTGCGTACCTGAGTGACCGTCCGGCCATCGGCTTCTTTCTTATAGATGAAGAAATGGTGGTCGGCAATGGCCGCCGTCTGCGGCAAGTGAGTGATACAGAAAATCTGTCCCCTGCCAGAGAGTTTCCGGATATGGTCGGCAACCTGAAGGCCCGTCTGACCGCTGATACCGACGTCGATTTCGTCGAAGATCATGGTCTTATCCGAGGTTTGACCGGTCCCGGTCGTCTTCAAGGCCAAGGCGATACGCGAGACTTCACCGCCGGAAGCGATTTTCGCCAAGGGCTGCATGGCTTCCCCCGTATTGGCCGAAAAATAGAGTTCGATACCGGAAGCCCCGTCCGGTGAGATGTCCTTCATGGGCTCTAAGTGAAAGGCGATGCGGCTGTTCGGCATGCCGAGCTTGTTTAAGGTCTCGGTCATGACCTTGCTGAACCGGGCATCGGCCTTATGGCGCAGATCCAGTAAGACAGCAGCCTGACGTCGTACGGCTTGGGCTTCTTTCGCCAGCTGGGCTTCAAGCTTTGCCAGATGGCTTTCCGATTGGTCCAGGCGTTCGTAGTCTGCTTTGCTTTGGCCAAAAACTGTAAAATGTCAGCCACGGTGACACCGTATTTACGCTTCAATTTTTCAATGGCTGCCATACGTGACTGCATGGCGTCCAAAGCCCGTTCGTCAAAGTCGAAGGAATCGGCATAACGCAGGAGGCGTCGTGGATATCTTCGATTTCATAGGACAGGGTTTCGACCTTGCCGGAAAGGGCACTGAAGGTATCATCGTAGGTTGAGGCCTTCTCGAGCTGCGGTGAATCGTCTCCAACTGTTCGATGGCACCGGTCTGGCGCTCACCGCCTTCTAACGCAAAGATGGCATCCCGCAGATTATCCTTCAGGTGTTCCGCATGGGACGCCTTATTGATCTTCCCTTCGAGCTCATCGTCTTCGCCTTCCTTTAACTCCGCCCCTTCGATTTCTTTGATTTGAAACGCCAAGATGCTGAGCATCCGGGCCTTTTCGCCTTCATCGCGGCGGAGGGCTTTGATGGCGCCTTCCGTTTCATGCCACGTACGATAGAGTTCGTCATACGTGTCTCGGGCCTTACGGACGTCGTCATCGAGGCCGTCTAAAATCGCGACGTGATAAGCGGGGTTAAAGATGAGGCTGTTGTCGAACTGGCCGTGGATATCGAGGAGATAATCCCCCAAGCGGCGCAGGACCGCTGTCGGCACCAAGGTGCCGTTGACCAGAATCGTCCCCCTGCCGCTGCGCTGGAACTGGCGGGAGATGATGAGCTGTCCCTCGTCAGCTTCGATGTGATTGGTGGAGAGGAGCCTTACCAGGTCCTCCGGCATGGCTGCAAAAAAGAACGAGCCTTCGACGAGAAAGCCTCTGTTCCGTGGCGGACGAAGGAGGCCGACGCCCGTTTTCCGGCCAGCATGCCGATGGCGTCGAGGAGGATCGATTTGCCGGCCCCGGTTTCGCCGGTAAAAATCGTCACGCCTTCCCCTAAGTCCAAATGCAGATCTTCAATCAGCGCAAAGTTATGAATGTGCAGGGACTGCAGCATAAGAACCTCATTCCTTCATCAACGATACGATAAGTTTAATCAATTTAGGAACCGTTTCCGTGTCTTTCACAATGAGCAGGACCGTGTCGTCGCCGGCTAAGGTGCCGATGACGTTTTCCCAGCGGGCATGGTCCATAGCAGCGGCAATGTGGTTGGCCGAACCCGGCAAGGTATGGACGATGATCTGATTGTAAGCCGAATCGACGCGGACGATGGAGTCCTGGAAGAGACGGGCCATGCGGTTCTTGGACATAAGCATGTTCTGTTCCGGCGACAAGGCATAGCGATAATGACCGTCACTGGTCGGAACCTTAATCAGCATCAGTTCCTTGATATCACGGGATACCGTCGCCTGGGTGACTTCAATGCCTTCTTCCTGCAGGGCCTTGGCTAATTCCTCCTGCGTTTCAATCGGTCTGGACTGGACAATCTCTTTAATCTTCGTGTAGCGGAATCTTTTCATAATGACCTTTCCCTCTCTTCTGTACGACATATAATAAGGGCGGACAGTGGACCTCATTGACGGGTTTCCACGACGAGACGTGAAAGGCCCCTTGGGTACGTCCTTCAAAAATGACTGCAGCGCTCGTTCTTCCTGAGCGCCGGCCTCAGTACCGGGATAAGCTGCTATTATAATTATCCCATTTATCGCAATTTTATTCAAGCCTATTTTTATAGCCCTTAGTGTTATTTCATAATCCGTATGGATACGATGATCTCCGGACGGCAAATAGCCTAAATTGAATACCATGACATCGATTTCGTCTGTGACCTTTTCCAGTAGCTGGTCATGAGAACCACACTGGCAGCGGACATCGCGGTCGGTCAGCTTTTCTTCTATCAGCCGCTGTTTCGTCCGTTCAACGGCACAGGCTGGATATCAAAGGCATAGAGGACGGCATCGGCGGGCATGAGCTTGGCCAAAAAAGCCGTATCATATCCGTTCCCACAGGTCATATCGACAATGACTCCTGCCTGGCGGACATAGGGATCGAGGAGCATATGCGATACCGTAACGGCATTGCGGAATGGATACATATCAATCATTTCCCATCATCTTGGTAAATAAATTACTGTAAAAATAATTTTGGTTAAAGCGAATCAGTTTCAGTACATGGTCGGCTTTTCGGATTTCAAGGGTCATATTGCCCATCAATTCCTGATCCATGACGCCGTCGACAGAGACGCGGACGCTGTTGCGGCTGTGCGCCGACGTAACCGAAATCTGTTCATCGTCACGCAGGACCAGGGGCACTTTAAGGAGCAGATGCGGGCAGATCGGCGTTACCATGATACAGGGCACGCTGGAGCTGCAATGGGGCCGCCGCTCGAAAAAGTATAGCCCGTACTGCCCGTCGCCGTCGATACGATGAGGCCGTCGCCGGGATACTGCTGAATGAAATGGCCGTTGATGCTGAGATCGACGCGGATCAATTTGCCGACGTTGCCGTGGCCGATGACGATGTCATTGAGGGCATCGGGAAGAGACTGAATCATGCCATCTTCATAGCACAGATCGGCATGGAGCATCATCCGTTCTTCGAGGAAATACTTTCCGGCTAAGATGTCGTCCAACCGTTCTTCCAGGTTTCGCGTTTCGACTTCATAGAGAAAGCCCAGGGAACCGAGGTTGATGCCGCAGATGGGAACGTCGGCTGAGGCAAATTTATTGGCCATCTTGAGGATCGTCCCGTCGCCGCCGAGGACCATGGCGATATCGATGGTGTCGTATATCGTCATCCGCGGCCGGAAGTGTTCGGCCGGAATCTCCTGATAGGCCGGCTGGCAGCTCTCACTGACGTAGGCCGGCAGGTAGTATTCGAGGCCCCGGGCTTCACAAATCCGAATGAGTTCTTTTACGATAGCAGCGCTTTCGCGTTTAACAAGGTTCGGAAAAATACCGATACGCATGAGAAATCACCTACATTTCATGAGATTTACCGACAATATCTTCGACGACGTCATCGGTGATATCGTTGTGACACGGTTCGTCTTTACGGCTGTACAACAGATATTCGATATTGCCGTCGGCCCCCTTTATCGGGGAAAAAGTGAGCCCCAGCGGCGACAGGCCGTGTTCGGCAATGCCGTCGACGACGCGGCGGATGACGTCGCGGTGAACGGCGATATCGCGGACGATGCCGCCCTTTCCGACGTGTTCTCTGCCGGCTTCAAATTGGGGTTTTATCAGAGATACCATGACGCCGCCCGGTGCCAACAGGGGCACGACGGCGGACATGATCTTGAGGAGGGAAATAAAGGAGACGTCGATGGAAATAAAATCGACAGGCTGGCCGATATCCGAGACGGTAACGTTGCGGATATTAGTCCGTTCCATATTGACGACGCGGTCGTCGGTCCGCAGCTTCCAGGCTAACTGCCCGTAGCCGACGTCGACGGCAAAGACTTTCACGGCGCCGCGCTGAAGGGCACAGTCCGTAAAGCCGCCCGTCGAGGCGCCGATATCCATCATCGTCTTTCCCGTAAGGTCGATGGGAAATATTTCCATCGCTTTTTCCAATTTAAGGCCCCCGCGGCCGACGTAGGGAATGGGATTGCCTTTGACGGTAATCTCTACGTCGTCGGCCAGTTTGGTACCGGCCTTATCGACGCGCTGGTTATCAACGAAAACCAGGCCGGCCATGATGGTCGCCTTGGCTTTTTCCCGGCTTTCGGACAAGCCGCGGTTGACGAGGAGTACGTCCAGTCTTTCTTTATGCTGCATACGTTCTTACCTCTCCTATCATTAATGGACCCGGGTCAGCAGGTGTTCGACGAGTTCCTTCAAGAACCAGGCCTTGTCGCCCAAAGGTTCAAGGGCCCTAACGGCCTTATCGGACGCATCCTTTGCCATTTGGCGGGCGTCTTCCAGGGAAAAGATGGTGACATACGTCGCCTTATCGTTTTTCAGGTCGCTGCCGACGGGTTTGCCAAGCAGAGCTTCGTCGCCGACGACATCGAGGATATCGTCGGTAATCTGAAAGGTCAGGCCCATGTAGGTCGCATATTCATCGAGAGCCTTGCGGACAGCCGGTTCGGCATCGGAAACGATGGCCGCCATATCGATGGCCGCTTTGAAGATGACCCCGGTCTTAGAACGATGCAGCAGTTCCATCCCTTCCCGACCGATGTCCATCTTGCCGTCTGAGGCCAGGTCAAAGGCCTGACCGCCGACCATGCCGGACGGACCGGCGGCTTCGGCGATGACGGCAATGCAACGGTTCAATTTGTCCGGATCGATATCCTTCTGACGCGCCAGGAGTTCAAAGGCAAAGGTAAGAAGCCATCGCCGGCCAAGGTCGCAATGCCGGGTCCGTAAATGACGTGGTTCGTCGGCTTGCCCCGGCGCAGGTCATCGTCATCCATGCAGGGCAGATCGTCGTGAATGAGGGAATAGGTATGGATGCATTCGAGGGCACAGGCCATTTCCGTATAGGGCGCCGCATCGTGACCCAGGGCTTCGATCGTGGCCAGCATGAGAATCGGGCGAATCCGTTTGCCGCCGGCCATGAGGCTGTAATTCATCGATTCATATAAGGGGCCGAACTGAGGCTGCTTCGTCTGAAGGAGCGTCTTCAGGACCTCTTCGATATGATTTTTTTTATCGGTCAAATAGTCTTTAAACATCATAAGTCCAGCACTCCTTCTGCCACGTCAGCTTTTTCATCGCCCTTATCGGCCATGGCCGCGGCTTTCTGGCGGGCATACTCCAAGGCGTCTTCGCAGTCCTTCGATAATTTAACGGCCTTTTCATATAAATCGAGGGACTGTTTCAGCGTCAGGTCCGGCGCTTCGAGGTCGCGGACGAGCTGTTCCAGTTTCTCGTAATTGCTTTCAAAGTTTTTTAGTTTATCCGTCGTTCTTGCCATATCGCTTCACCTCTTTCACGTCTGTCACAATCGTGCCGTCGACAAGCTGTATCTCAAGGGTTTTGTCAGCGGTTACGCTGTCGATGGCGGTAATGATCTTTCCATCCTGTACGAGCTGACCGTAGCCGCGGCGCACGAGGTTTTCCGGATTTAGGCCCTCAAGGCGCCCTTGTAAGGCCATAAGCCGGCTCTGCCCCTGTTCGAGCTGCCGCTGCCACTGATGGCCGGCTCCTTCCATGAGTACGGTCAACTGAGCCTTTTTCATGGCTAAGAAACGGTCATAGTGGGGCAGGTTCAGCCTGCCGGCTGCGGCGTCGACGCGGCGCTGTTCGCTGTCGATACGCCGGACGATCGTCTCATAAGCCCGTTCCGCCAGGGCGGCTAAGTCGAGCTGGGCTTCGCCCATATCAAAAAAGGCCAGTTCTGCCGCATGGGTCGGCGTCGCAGCCCGAATGTCGGCCGCATAGTCGGCCAGGGTCGTATCCGTTTCATGGCCGATGGCCGTAATGACCGGGACCTGAGCGCCATAGATGGCTTTGACAACGTCCGGGCTGTTGAAGCACCACAGGTCTTCCATGGATCCGCCGCCGCGGCCGACGATGAGGATGTCCAGGTCTTTTCGCTTCCCCATCTCATCGATGGCAGCGGCGATGGTCTTATCGACGCCCTCCCCTGGACGGGGATGGGCCGAAGAACGATATCGGCATAGGGATTGCGCTCGCCGGCAATGCGGCGGATGTCGTGCAGGACGGCGCCGTCGCCGACGTCAGGACGCCGATACGCCAGGGAAAGCGAGGCAGTTCTTTTTATGGCTGCTGTCGAAGTAGCCCTTGGCCTCAAGGTCCTTCTTGATCTTTTCATACTGGGCCTGGAGGATCCCGTCCCCTGGGAAAAGAGCTGTTCAATGATAAAGGAAAGGGCGCCGCCCTTTTCATAGACGTTGACGGCACCGATGACGACGACGTGATCCCCTTCTCGCAGGGCCCGGACGGCGGCCGTGACCCGGCTGCGAAAGACGATGGCCCGAAGGGAGCATTCTTCGTCGCGTATATTCATATAATAATGGCCATTCGACGCCTGCTTCAAGCCGATGACGTTGCCTCCATGGCAATGCTCTGCAGGCGGTAATCTTTATGTATATCCTCTTTGATGCGGCGGACGACGTCCGTAACCGATGCGTATTTCATCATGCCTTCCCTTCCTGTACGGCCGCCCAAAAAGCGGCTCCCGAAGCATTGTCGGCACTGAAGCCATCCGCTGCAAGGTCGAGTCGGATGTGCTTCTGTTGGCAGTATGTGCCAAGTTCTTGGCGCAGATATGAATTAGACATGACGCCGCCGGCCGCGACCAGGTGGGTCATGCCGTCAGCGACAGCGTAATCGAGTAACCGAGACAGGCCGCGCCAGACCGTAGCCAACGTCCAGCGGCAGATTCGCGGAATGTCGGCCTCGCCGTCCCGGAGGAGCCGCTGTCCCTGCGATTCGGGGCCGGAAAAACTGACTTCCCCGTCTTTAAAAAAGACGTGCGCTCCTTTGAGGGTCCCCGAAAATTCCTGTGACAGTTTATCGACGTGGACGCCGGCCGGAAAAGGCAGGTTCATGGCGACGCCCATGCGGTCGATGAACTGGCCGGCACTGATGTCGCTCGTCCCGCCGATACGGGTAATATCGAGGCCCTTGTCATCGGGAACGGCCCGGACGAGCTCCGTCGTACCGCCTGAGAGATGGATGCCGTAAAAGGGCTCCTGTTCCACCTTCCCCAGACTGCGTAAGACGGCCAACAGATGATTTTCCTGATGGCTCAGGCGATATAAGGGTACCTGCAAGACCGCAGAGAGCGCCCTGGCATAACCGAGGCCTGCCAAAAAGGCCGGCATATACGAATCGTCCGGCGCCGGGGCTGATCAGTCACGGCCACGGCCCGAATCTTGCGGTCCTTCAGTACCGCCGCTGCCCGTTCAAAGAGGACCGGCAAGTTGCGCGTGTGCTGGTAGACCATATTCGACTGGGACAGGCCGCGGCCGCCCTTAGGCACGGTCAGGATGATGCGTTCATCGGCGGCGATGTCATACGTTTCATCGACCAGGCACAGAGACGTCGTATAGCAGCTGGTGTCGATGCCGAGATAGGTATCCATCAGTCTTTCGACCTTACGTAAGCGCCGAGGATGCCGTTGACGAATTTCGCCGACTTATCCCCGCTGAATTCTTTGGCCAGGATGATGCTTCATTGAGTACAATGGACGGCGCCAACGTTTCTTTCGGGTAGACCAGTTCGCACAAGGCCAGCCGCAAAATATTACGGTCGATGCGGTTCATCCGTTCGATTTCCCAGCCTTTGACGAAGGGACGGATGATGTCGTCCAGTTCAGCACGGTGAGCCGTCGTCGTTTCGACGAGGTACTGGCTGTATGTATGCCGTTCCGATTCACTCAATTCCGGGCCGTCTTCGGTCAGCATATCCGTCGTGATGAAATCACTTTCCATGATTTCATGTTCACTGTACTGGATGTCATTTTCTTCGTGAAATTCACGGGAATATAAGAGTTCGAGCGCCTCTTGGCGCGCTTTATGTCTGCTCACAAAAAACCTCCTGTTGGTAACTAGTCTGCCGGCGGCAGTACCAAATCTTCTATAGTAACGGAAATATCAAGGCCTTTGGGGTCGGCCATATCCTGCACGGCTCCGGCAGCACGCCTTTGAACGGCTAGGGCTAATTCGTGCAGATCAAAGCCATAGACGGCGCGGACGCCAGGCGAAGGGAAACGCTGCCGTCTTTTACGGAAACGCTGCACCTCGTCACGGCTTCGACGCCGTCGATATCTTTGGCCGCCGTTTCAGCAATGTTGCGCAGGGCTTATCACTGACAGCATAGGCAAAATCCTGATTGTCATCCATCTTGACCGGCCTCCTCGAAAACCACTTGCTGGACGATGATGTGAACCGCCGTAACCGGGCAGGCCGTCGCCTTTTCCACGGCATCTTTGACCGTCTTTTGGACTTCCAGTGCGACGTCAGGGATGCGGCAGCCATAGCGGATGAGCAGCCGAACGGTCAGCTCGATCAGTTTGCCGTCAATGGAGACATCGACACCGTGATTGGGCCGGGTCCGGCCCAGTTTTTCAGCTGCTGCATCGGCAATATTCGTTCCCAACGCAGCCACCGACGGAACCTTAGCCGCCGTCAGCGACGCAATGGCGGCAATGACCTGGGAAGAAATATGGATGCTCCCCCATTCGTTGACTTCCGTCGTTTCCATGAACATCACCTCTTTCATCCAAAAAAAAGGGGCTGTCGCACGCGCGAAGCCCCTTGAATACCCTATGCTAGCGGCTAACACGGTAATCCGTTAACCTTAAGCTCTGCCGATATACTGGCCGGTTCTCGTATCGATTTGGAGAACTTCGCTTCATTGATAAAGAGCGGTACTTTGACGACATAACCCGTTTCAAGCGTGGCCGGTTTGCTGCCGCCAGTAGCGGTGTCACCACGGACACCGGGGTCGGTTTCAACGACTTTGAGTTCAACGGAAGCCGGCAGGTCGATGCCGATGACTTTGCCTTTGAACATCATGACCGATACATTCATTTCTTCCTTGAGGAAGTTAGCTGCATCGCCGAGGGAGTCTTTGTTCAATTCAATCTGTTCATACGTTTCGTTGTCCATGAAACAGTACATGCCTTCATTTTCATAAAGGTACTGCATCTGGCGGCGGTCGACGTGGCCGTCCTGAACCTTTTCGCCGGCATTCCAGGTACGTTCGATAACGGCACCGGTTTCGAGGTTTTTAATCTTAGCGCGTACGAAGGCAGCGCCTTTACCCGGTTTTACATGCTGAAATTCAACAACCTGCCATACCTGGCCGTCGATTTCAATCGTTACGCCTGGTCTGAAATCATTACTAGTAATCATGTGTAAACTCCTCCTATAACAGCTCCATCAATTCTTTGGGTGTTTTGGTTAAAATTTCACAGCCGTCGGCTGTTACGGCAACGGAATCCTCAATGCGGACGCCAAACTTGCCTTCTATGTACAGTCCCGGTTCGACCGTGACTATCATATTCTCTTGTAAGACACCGGTCGAGCGGGGTGACAGCACTGGCTGTTCATGAATTTCAAGCCCCGTCCCATGTCCCAGGGAATGCGTAAAATATTGACTGACGTGATAGCCGGCAAAATAGTTGCGTACGGCATAATCAATGGCCCGGCAGGAACTCCCGGCCTTTACCAGGGATACGCCCATCTTCTGCCCTTCTAAGATGAGATTGTAGAAATCCTTTTGGGCCTGCGTCGCCTTACCGACGACGACGGTCCGGGTAATGTCGGAATGATAGCCATCCCAGACGGCACCGAAATCAAAGGTAACGAAATCGCCCTTTTCAATGACCTTAGGGCTGGCTGTACCGTGAGGCATGGCCGAGCGCTTGCCCGAGGCGACGATCGTCGTAAAGGATTTTTCTTCAGACCCGAGAAGCAGCATATTGCTTTCAAGACGAGCGGCCATTTCTTTTTCCGTAACGCCTGGCTTGATGTAAGGCAGGAGATCCGAAAAAGCCTGATCGGCAATCTGGCTGGCTTTGCGCGTCGCTTCCAATTCGTACGATTCTTTCACGGCCCGAAGACCGGTCATGTCGCAGGGAAGGAAGCCGCAGAGCGCTCCGTCGGCAATGGCTTCATATAAATAATGGGTCATAAAGTTTTCTTCATAGGCCGCAACGCCCAAGTCCATGTCGGTCAGAGACTGGCGTATGGAGCGGGCCAAGGCACCCTGATGATTTTCGATGTCATACCACGAGCCCGACTGCTGTACGGCCTGTTCCGTATAACGGGAATCCGTCCACAGTACGGCCTTATCAAGGCCGATGACCAAGGCCCCTTCGCCGCCGGTAAAACCGCTGAAGTAACGCAGGTTCTCGGGCTGAACGATAATGGCGCCGTCGGCATCGTGTGCTTCGAGGAAGGCACGCAAATCGGCAATTCGTTGTTCTATCATACTATCACCTTATATTAATTCAATCATATTTTATAATACCATATTTTATCTTGCCTGAAAAGGTAAAAAATCAAAAGGATATATTATCCGTTATAACGACAAGCTACGTCGCTCGTCATCGGTCAGCGGGCGAAACTCACCGGGCTGCAAGTTTTCATCGAGGAACACCGGCCAATAGACCGGCGATGGAGTTTCGTCACCGTAAGTCCGACGGCGGCACACATGCGCTTGACCTGGTGGAACTTTCCTTCTTCGACGACGACGGCAATCGTATGGTCGCCCGTCTGTTCGGCCGCTGCCGGCAGGCATTCGAGACCGTCAGACAGGACGATACCGGCGGCGAAGCGCTCCCCGATATCGGCGGGGATATCGCCTTCAACGACGGCTTCATAGCGCTTAGGCTGATGCTTTTTCGGCGACGTAATACCGTGGGCCCAGGTACCGTCGTTGGTCAAAAACAAAAGGCCCGTCGTATCTTTATCCAGCCGGCCCACGGGAAACAATCGGCTGCCCTGATACTTTTGCGGCAAGAGGTCGATAACCGTCTGCGACACGTTGTCTTCCGTAGCCGAGACGACGCCAGAGGGCTTATAGAGCATGAGATAAATATATTCTTCGTACGATACGATCTGGCTGCCAACGGCAACGACGTCCTGATCGGGGTCGACCTTGCGGCTGCTGTCGCGGCAGATGTCGCCGTTTATCGTGACCTGACCACTCTTACATAAGTCTTTTAATTCCTTCCTCGTCCCCCAGCCGTATGGCCCAGGAGTTTATCGAGGCGCATGGCCTTTCCCATAAGCGATCCTTATAAGGAAGGCATCTTGTCCCATTGGGGCAGATAGCCCGCCGTACCTTCTAAATGGCGGGTACTGTTGAGGAGGGTCAAGACGTTGCGGTCGCCGTAATATTCCACGACATTAAAGGCCGTATTGAACTGCTGGAAGCACCAGATGCGACGCATATCGAGCCCAAGAGGCCAAAGAGGAGGCAGCGCAGGGCCGCACCGTGAGAGACGATGAAAACGCTGTCGCCGTCCTTATGCTTAGAAAGGATGTCGCGGGTCCCTTTCAAGATGCGGTCCCGGACCTGGCAGAACGATTCGCCACCGCGAGCCGGGAGAGACCCGTCAGAGGCATAGACAGCTTCCAGTTCGCCCGGCCATTTGGTCGTAATCTCTTCATACGTATGGCCTTCCCATTCGCCAAAGTCGGCTTCCTTCAACGATTCATCGGGGATGACCGACAAGCCGTGCGGCGCCGCTACGCATTCCGCCGTGGCCATGGCCCGCTGGAGGGTACTGCTGTATACGGCATCGAGGTGGGTATGGCTGAAAAAATCGCCGAGGCATTTGGCCTGTTCCAGCCCGTGGGCATTGATGGGTACATCGGTAGAACCTTGGTACCACTGCTGTACGTTTCCGTCCGTTTCACCGTGACGCGCTAAATATAATGTAATCATGAATATCCTCCATTATCGAAAATCCATAAAATTCTTCTTCGTGTCGTCTCTCCTTACGAAAAAGGACGGACGCCGTAAAACAGGCGCCGTCCCGAGGGCGAGACATAGATATTATAACAGGAAATGAACGGCCTTGCTACCGATAACGACGAGAAGGAGCAAAACCATTTCACTGCCTTCGATGACGGCGCCGTAGGTATCGCCGGTGACGCCGCCGAGTTTGCGGCTGATGCCAAGGTTGGCCCATAAGGACAAGATCATGGCCGCCCCTAAGAAGCCAAATAAAAAGGCCCGCAAAGAAAGACGGGCAGCAGGGCCAGCACCAGGGCCTTGGCCGTCGTGTGAGGCGGCGCATAGGTAACAAAGGCCTTCCCCAAGCCCTCTTTCCGGGCATAGGGAAACTGAAAGATGCTAATCAGCGTTCCAAACCGGACTGCCGCCGGGACGGCCACGAGGCTCAGCATCGCCGCTTTCGGTTCGAGCTGGCTCAAAAAGGTCACTTTTAAAAGGACCAAAAAGACGAAGGCCATGACGCCGCCGGAACCGACGCGGCTGTCCTTCAGGATTTCCAGCATCCGTTCCCGCTGCGGCCGGAAAAAAGGCCGTCGGCCGTATCCATATACCATCGGCATGGAGACCGCCCGTCAAATAGAACCAAAAGGCCACGACCAAGACGCGCGGCCAAAAGGATCAAGGATAAAGGAAAGAGCGCCGTACAGCGCCGATAGTAATAGGCCGATGACAAGGCCTACGAGGGGAAAGAAAAGGACGGAGCGGCCAAAGTCTTCGTCCGTCCAAACCTCCTGGGAGGCCAGGTGGATCCGCGATAAAAATTGTAGGGCAATGAGAAAAGCTTCATGGTTTCACCTCCGGCAAGATCACGGCCCGATGCTTCCACTCCGTCGTAATGCCGCAAACGGAGACGTAGACTTCGTCGGCCTCGCGGGCCGCTTCCTGATTGATGCGGCCGATGAGATCCCGATAGAGGCGGCTGACCTGTTCCATAGGCACGATGCCGCAGCCCAGCTCATTGGTGACAAAAACGGCCGTCACGCCGGCTTTTCGAAAGCCTTTCACGATGGCTCTAAGCTCCGCCAAGGCGCGTCTATGACGGTTTCGTCGTCGTCTCCATCATGGCCCAGAGATAATTTGAAAAATAAATCGTCAGGCAGTCGACGAGGACGACATCGGCGGTCTGGCAAAGGTCGCCGAGGACGGCGGGCAAGTGATCGGGCACTTCCCAAGTCGCCCACGATGCCGGTCGGCGCTTTTGGTGAAGGGCGATGCGCCGGGCCATTTCCTCGTCAGACACCGTAGCCGTCGCCACATAGGCATGACGGCCGGGCAGGACCGCAGCGTAGCGCTCGGCAAAGTCGCTCTTTCCGCTCCGGGCCCCGCCCGTTACCAATACGATCTTCGAATTTCCCATCATTTCTTGATTTCCGAATACAGATGGAACACTTCCGGCAACACGATCTTTTCCATGCCGATTTTAATCAGACTGGGAAGAGCCGGCAGGCAGTAGACCTGGCACTGGTGAATGATGCCGGCCGTCGCCCGATAGGCCATGGCCTGAACGCCGCAGACCCGCCGATAGGCAAAATAGGTCATCATCTCGCCAAAGGCCGGGATCGTTTTATCGAAGAGAGCTTCCACGGTCTCGACGGTCACGTCCCTTTTTGCAATCCCCGTACCGCCGCTGGTAATGACCAGGTCGACACTGCATACCCATTCATGGAGATGGCGCTCGATTTCAGCCCGGTCGTCCTTCACGATCTGATAGTCGACGACCTGGTGGCCGTGCTGCGCCAACAGCGACTGAATGAGCAAGCCGTTCGTATCGTCGGAAAAGGTACGGCTGTTGCTGATAGTAAGAATGGCTGCCCGCAACGGGTGTTCTTCTGTTTTTTTGTGATTCAAAGTAAAACCCTCCTAACTCAGGACTCGTACGATGCTGCGATCGAAAAGGGGTCTTGTCCTTCTAAGAGTCCCTGGAGAAAATAAGGAATAAATATTTCGCTGACGACCGACTTGTCGTAGTGCCGCTCTTCATTGCCGTCGGACACGGTGATTCCCTGACCGATTGCCAAGGTCACGGCGCAGTTCGGGCCGCCCGTAGGCAGGATATCGCTGTGAGTCCAAAGGACGGTCGCCTTGTACCGCCACGGATAGGGATCGTCTTCCTCGTCGTCGCAGTCATTGACTTCCGCGGCTACGATGAGGCCGTTGTCCCGGGCCAGTTCCGCCGTATGGAAGACGAACTGCGTATATTCATCTTCCGACGTCGCCGCCGCTTCCGAAATATACAGCAAGGGAAAGTCTTCCCATAAGACGTGTTCTGAAATAAATTCTTCCGTCGGCGCGATATCGGCTTCTTCTTCGACAAAAGACGTATGCAGATTATAGGCCGCACAGATCTCTTCCGCGTTGTCGCCGGCGTTGAGCGGATAGACGTGAAACCCTAATTTTTGAAATCCTTCGGTCACGTGAATATCCAGTCCGTGTTTCGATTCATCTTCCTGCCAAAAGACAAAAGGCAGTCCAATGTATATCACATCCACTATTATCACCTCTATAATTATAGTATTCGACCTAAGCTGTCTAAACTCCTACTTCTACAATATATATTCTTGTATTGTCTGTCAATTCCTATATAATATATTTATAGCCAATACGGCCTTTCTAAAAAGGCCAGAAAGGAAGTATGCCTTATGTTCAAAAAAACGGCCAGTCTTGCCGTCTCCTTCTTGTTTTTGTTGACCCTTTTCGCCTCGGCGAATAATTTTCTCGACAACAATCCCCGCTTCGTCCAGGTCGGCCACGACGATACGACGGAATCGTACATCGATATGAGTACGATCCAGTCCGTCCGCTACGACCCGCCGTACTACATCATCCGGGCGACGGTTGTGACCTACGATTATGCCAACAATACCTTACAAGGATATGATAACAATTTTTTCTACAATTTTAAATCCCAATCGGTAAAAACCCAGACCCTCGGCGACGTCGGCTACGACCCGGCAGGCAATATCCTGTCCACCCTGGCCCTGGCCAATCCGGAAGTCAAGACGACAGACCGCCTCTCGGCCAATGGCAATGCGGCCAACCGGGCGTTCCGGGCCTGCTACAACATGAATTTTTTCCAAGAATAATACACTGAAAAGGATTGATAGTTATGGATCCCATCATCCACATCGTAACCACGGTCGCCACAATCATCTTCATCGGAGCCGTCCTCTACTCCCTGACGTCGGCCCTGCGAAAAAAGCGGCGCAAGGCAAAGTATGAAAAAGACCTGGTAACCAAAGTCCACGTGAAGGTCGACAACCTCCATCAATACGACATTAAGCCGGAAAAAGGCTACTACAAATATCCCCTCGTAGAAAAAGGGAAACTCCGCCGCTTCCCCCAGCACTTTACGGCCGTTTCCATCGAGCTTGCCAATGAACAGCCTTATTCCATCTGTCTCCTGGCCCTGGCCGAATTCGACAAGGGCGAGCTAAAAGACACGCGGTACTTTTACATCCGTCCGCCAGAAAACAACCTGTCGGCCACGGGAGGCCGGCACCGCTGGGAAGATCTGTCCAAAGCCGATGAATTCGGTGAATACTGGCAGGCCGGCCTTGAAAAACTCATCGAAGGCAAGACCCTCGTCGCCCACAACGCCCCCTTCGTCTTCGGCTGCATCACCCACGCCCTTCACATTTACGGCATCAAGGCTCCGTCCTTCCGCTATGCCGATACGATGGAAGCCGCCAAAAAATACTACCATTTCTCGTCCAATAAGATCGACGCCATCTGCGACGAAATGGATATCAAGACGGAAGAAGGCAATCTCCTCAGCAAGGCCATCGGCATCGGGAAATTCTTCCTGGAAGCCAAGAAGGACTATCCCCTCTACCTGCCGTCCCTGACCTATGTCGAAAAGGAACCGACTGCTGACGACCGCAAGGCCGCCTACATCGCCGCCGTCGAACGCGAAGAAGGGACGCCGGAGGAAATGGCCGCCCCGGAACAGCCGGACCTGGCCTCATCAAAGACCTGGTCGACACGGGCTGCCTCATGACTGGAAAACAGGCCGGCACCTACTATGCCGCCGACAAAGGCCTGACCCTTTTAGAACAGGCCGACTGACATCGAACCTTTTCTCTTATTTTTACACATCAAAAAAGCGCTGTCTTTTACAAGACAACGCTTTTTTATCATACTCAAATAATTCTTATTTGGAGTACAATTCGACGATCAGTGTTTCGTTGATTTCTACAGGGATTTCGTCGCGTTCAGGCATACGGGTAAGAGTGCCTTCAAAGCCATCGAAATTCTTTTCAACGTAGGGAACGTCGAAGGTTTTTAATTCCTGGAAGGATTTTTTGTACATTTCGTTAGAACGGGAATCTTCTTTCAGCGTGATAACCGTGCCAACTTTTACGTGTGCCGACGGAATATCGCAGCGTTTGCCATTGACCAAAATGTGGCCGTGGTTGACCATCTGGCGTGCCTGGCGGATAGAGTTAGCAAAACCGATACGGTATACTAAGTTATCCAAGCGGCATTCCAATAATTTCAGCATGTTCTGGCCCGTTACGCTTCCATCTTCTTGGCTTTATCATAATAACGGACAAACTGACGTTCGAGCAAATTGTAGTATGCGCGAAGTTTCTGTTTTTCCAATAACTGCGTGCCATATTCAGACATTTTTTTCTGACGCTGATCTTTACGTACGCGTTTTAATGCCTTAGGGTGTCCGTACACATTAACTCCGAACCGGCGACATTCCTTAAAACGCGGGTCTCTCCTCGTTGCCATTTTCTACATCACCTCATATTAGTAATTCAAAAAATAAATTTTGCTCACGCAATGTATTAATGTTACCACAAGGACCGCAGCCTGTCAAGTGGCTTATGGCCTGTCTTTTCCGACTTCAGTCGAGACCAAGATATTTTTCATCTAAATGCGGGCAGGATACTCCGACCTCTTAGGTCGGGGCGGAATGCCCGCTCACCTCACTTCTTAAAATACTAGTAGTTTAGTAACATATATGATATGGTGGTCTTAATGAATGCAATCTATGCTTAGAAAGGCAGGTGAGAAAAATGTGGTACCGACCGTAAACTCAAAACCCGGA